>Ga0181405_1000732_pt1 | contig 11149 bp, 19 predicted proteins | sample 28SPOviralmetaG_FD_130134 | JGI IMG/M metagenome (GOLD analysis project Ga0181405, IMG submission 130134) | Marine viral communities from the oligotrophic San Pedro Time Series (SPOT) site, San Pedro Channel, CA, USA - 28 SPOT_SRF_2011-11-29 | ecosystem: Environmental > Aquatic > Marine > Strait...
GTAGCTGTAGCTACAAAACCAGTATGCCCCAGCGAATACGCTGGAGCAATGGTTAGTTGTTCGTTACCACATAGTATTAGTCCAGCCAGCTATGCAGAGTTGCCACAAGTAATTTTCTAGCCAGTGCATATATCCACACATTGCTATGTTGTCTAGGTCTTCTTCGTGATTGGGGTAGTATTCGTTGCAGTACGCCATAATTTCATTGTTACCTTCTAGGTCGGTATAATTAACAGCGTATTCGTACCAATACTGCGCGTCGTGTGGCGTGGTGAATGTGCCAGTGTGGTTAAAATCTAGCTTGTGGTCATAAAACGGTACGTCTAGTATAACGCCAGCGCAACGAGCCACACCTGTTTCTGGCTTATGCTTTTCTAACCATGGGCTAGGAATTTCATACAATTCCACAGTTTGGTCAAAGTTGCTAGTGCAAGGGTTGATATTAGACACGATAAGGGTTTGAACCCCGTGTGGTACAGCAGGAGGAGGTGTTGATATTTTCATAAGAGTTACCTTTTCTATGGTAGTTGCTGACCGTTATGTGGCCAGTAAAACCAGTATGCCCCCGTGAGGCCACGGGAGCAATGGTTAGAGGTTCGCATTACTTCAGCTGTGGTGCTACTTGCAGAGTAATGAAGCTAACGCCCCATGTTTTGGAGTTGCGTTCGTAGCCACCGTTCAGCATGGCTAGTAGACAGTTGGGCTTGGCTGTGCTGTGACCAAGGTTCTTGGCCATTGCCAGAATGGTTGCCACGCTACGGTCAAACTCACCTTTGTGTGTTCTTGGTGCGGTAGTCTTGCAAGGTTTACCTTTGACGATAGGCACACCGAACAGTAACCAGTTCTGTATGGTAGCGCGAACGCCTGTAGCAGAGCCACCGTAGCCGAAAGGCGTAGGCTTGTCTGCGGTTAGTTCTACGTTGGCATTGGGCTGAACGATGACATTGTGGCGATTGCCACCTGCCAGTGCGTTGATAGCTTGGTCTAGCTGTGCGTAGGTGATGGGTGATTCTGCGGTTGCAGGAGGAAGAAGCGTAACAGGTTCTGCTTTTGCTTTCGCTTTTGTTTTGGGTACTGCTTTGACTTTAGCGTTCATAATATATACCTTTCTATGTATAGTTAGTTTGAAGTTATTTGGTCAGCGCGTTACTGCCACCGACCAAAACAGTATAAACGGGTGAACTACAAAGAGCAACACCTTTTTGTATCTAATTAGTCTACCTCTAGTTGCAATAGTTCAAGGGTAGGGCATAGATGAGCGCGAGCATAGGCTTGTATTCCTTTGGCGGCCTCCTCCCACGTTTTCCAGCCACTACAGCAGATGTAGTCAAACCACTCGTCGTCAAAGACACAATACAGGTTGGACTCTGGGGTTAGATCACCGTAGCAATGGACGGTGGCATATTTGGTTTTTACTTCAATCATGACTCTCTCCTCTTACAGTTATGTATCCATGCTAAGTTCATCGCGTGTTGCGCTGAATCTATGTGGGACAATGCAATAAGGTAGTGATGCACGGCCTCATTGTAGCCTCCTACAGGCTGGTCTACTTCGTCAGCCATTTTATGACATAACAAATTGAAACGCAGGTGTTCCAAATACCTAGAAATTTCCCGCAAATCCATACCCTCAAGGGCATCGCTTATTGCATCATATTCTTCTTTCATGACTTAGCCTCCCTATACTCTTCTATCCAGTAATCAATAGGGTATTCTTCATTATCAACGTGCCATTTGCTGTCGTTGTACATAATAGCCATAAGACGGTCAACAAAAGCTATGAGATCAGACCTGTATATATAGCCATCTTTTAGCTTCTGGGTTTTGAATATCCTATCCCTTTCCCAGTCAAAAGCCCAACCTTCTTGTGTTTCACACAAATCAAATATTTGCCGTAATTTTTCTTTATCGTTCATAATTACCTCTTTCTGTGGTAGTTTCTGCTGGCGTTATTGCCAGTTATTTAATGGTAAAGGGGTGAATAAACAGGAGCAAGCATTAATTAGTCTTACAATAATCAAAAAAGTCTTACAATAATCAAAAAAGTCTTACAATAATCAAAAAAGTCTTACAATAATCAAAGTGGCAGTTTTGAATTTAAAGAGAAAAAACTGCCGCGTGTCAATTTGACACAAACCTCTAGCGGTCTTAAGACTACCAAAAAGCAACCGTTGACCCGTTGGTAGAATACTACTTCTGTAGTGGTAAGGCGGGGAGGCGAACCTCCCCTGACAACTTACCACAGGTTGTTAGTCCATACGGGTGATAAACCAGTCACCACGCTCTACACCTACTTCACGCATGGCGCAGATACCGTACTCATAAATAAACATTTCAGCCCCAGCCATTTCTATATGCAACAGGGGATATAAAGGTGCATCTTCCTCATACTTGCTAAGGTATTCACAGCGCTCGCCTACTTTACCTCCAAAATCGGCAAGGCCGAACCCGTAGCGGTTGTCCATGTGGTCAACTAACTTGACCCATGTGTCGGGGTCACCGCGTAAGTCAGCGGCTTCATATGCCCATGGAAGCAGAAGTCCTGCATAGGCTACATAGTCAGGCTGGTCATTGGGGTGCTTCTCTTTCCACCAGCCGCTAGGGTCAGTGGTGTATTGAAGTTTGGTGTCTGTGATATTGTCAATGAACACATTGTCCATAAGCTGATTGAAAGTAATTTCCTGTAACATGGTAAGTTCCTCGTATCTAAGGTTAATGGACTGGCGTTATGTGCCAGTTATTAAAGCATATGCCCCTGACTAAGCAGGAGCAATGCTTATTTGTTCCTAGTTGCTCGAGTTGGTCATAGTCAAAGCACGTTCGCGAGCTTCAGTGTGAGCTTTAGAACTATAAAACGTAGTTTCTTGCTCGTGTGTTTCCCAGTTGTACTGGTGATGCTCATAAATGTGGCCTGTCTTGGCACAAAGAACATAGTGGCCGTTGTCACTGGCGTCACCGTCATCCTTATTTTTGCCGAAGTACAAGCTACGAGACATAAACCCGTTGTCCGTTATGTTGGGGTAGTAATCTTTTTTGGTTAGCCATGCAAGAAACTGCACCATCATTACACGCGGCTCCCTACGTGTGATAGGGTCGCCCCAACCTTGTTCACTGCGCTCGTTAAGGTCGCTGATGAACATTTGTGCGGTATCAACAAAAGCATCACCGCCCCAGTGGTTGAATAAAACGACCGTGTCCTCGTCACGGTCGTCTACGTCTACAAACTCAATACTAACTCGGTCGCCCATGGCGCACCTCCTATAAATACTGTGATAAAGTGTTTTTGTGAAGAGCGCAACGAAGCTGGTAATCTAGCTCAGCATCAATGCGGTCGGGGTAGGCACGGAAACCAGAGCAGTCATGGTCATGACCGTAAAGGTGTTCTGTGTATACTTGGTATTCCTGCGTGGCAGGGTTCCATTCAATACAGTGCTGGCTGAAGCCACCGTCATATTGGTACGATTGAGATAATGCCATGGTAAGTACTCCTTTCTGTGAGTAGTTAATAGAATGTGTGCTGGTAGGCACAAAACAAGCATAGCCCTGTGAATGCTAGGGAGCAAAGGTTATTTGTTCTTGTGTTGTCGTAAAAAAAGCCCACCTGAGGAGTGGGCTAAGAGTTCATTAATTACTGGAGAAAAACTAAAATGAAACAAGACTAGGGGTTAGTCTCGCGCTCGCATTTTACCTCTCTCTGTCAGCGTATGTAAACGCTTTTTCGTAGTAATTTCCTCACGTTCTCTTGCGGCATAGATAGCGCCTGAGTAATTGATTAAGGTGCAACCAAGTTGTTCAGCCCTTGCTCTAATCTCTGAAGTACTCATTGGTTTGCCTGACTCTAACATTACTTGCAGGATAAGTTTTTTCCCTGTAGCCGTGGGTTCAAAAGCAGGTTCTTTTTTGCACAGACCTTTTAACCAGTCGCGCATCAACCATCTTATTTGTCCTGCCATGGTACGTTCCTCACTATCTGCTAGCTTACGCAGAGCATTGAAAGTTTGACTATCTACGTTTATGTTATTCCTCTTCATTTTATTTTACCTTCTAATATGGCTACTTGCCTAGCTTTTTCTATGAGATTAGTGCATAGCACTTCCCATACCGCAGATTGCTTGACGCATAGGGTTGATAATAAGAACGCAAGAACACCTAAAGCACGATCACTGGTAAATTCGCTGTGTTCGTCACCGTTGATTTTACGCTCAAGTGAATACTCCTGCGAGTGAAGCCGTAACAGTTCAGTTACAGCCTCACGCGCTTCCTTATAGTTTTTAGGGTTTTTAGTCATCGTAAGTAACCTTCAAGTTGTGTGTCATGTCGCGCCACAGGCTTACAAGCTCACGCTTGTGCTTGTCTACAAAGTTGTATTCTTCTAAAGCTTCGCTTATACCTTCTTCGATATCTGGGCGCTCTTGGCAATCAGTAACTATTTCGTCAAAGTCATAATGGTCAATAACCCGTTCAACTTTAAAGTCAACATCGTAATCATCAACAATTTCATACACTGCATCTTCAAAGCCTGTAAGGTCATTAACTTGCAATTTTTCAAAATGCTTTTGCACATAATGCTCTGCTATGTCATCAAGTTTGCTGTCAAAGGTTGGTGAGCCAAAGTGTTCAAGCTTTTTGTCAAGGCGATGGGTTAGTGTTTCAACATCACTTTCTAGCATTTGTATGCGGGAGAGCAATGGTTCAATGGCGGCAAGTAAATGAGATTGTATTTGGTTGGCGTGGCCTTTCATGTGTTGCCACTCTTTTTTGCGGTCATCAGTTGTTGGGCGTTCTTCTAATCTTCCAGATACACCCATAACAATGTCAGTATCATTGCCGCTATTATCACTACGTTCATTTTGGTACTCCATAATATACTCCTTTCTTGAGTGGTTAGTTGGTTATATAAAGCAGGTACAAAGTACAACACAGAGCTGTACATAGCAACACTTATTTACTCGTAAAACTCAGCAATCTGTTGGAAGTCAATGTGTATACTTTCTAGTATCTCTAACAAGTAAGCTACAGAGTTATTCAGTAAAGGATTACTCTCAAGGTCTTTTGAAAGATCAGTATAAATGTGTTCAACAAGGAACTCAGCGACATAGCCACCGTCCCAGCCACCGTCAACAGGTTTTACATTGTCAAGTATCAATTGTGATTCGTCAACTAATATATGGTCAAAGTATAGTGCCGTGATTTTAGTAGCCATACTAGACCACTCTTTCTGTAGTATTTCATCACTCATCGATATCATCCTCGGTTATTTGAGTTAGGTTGTATTCTACCTGCACTGGGTAATTACAGGTACTGCATATCACTTCTGTGCTATCACTTACTAAATAAAACTCATTGCCAAAACACAATTGGCACGTCAATGTTTGTACTGTTTTAGTTTGTTCCTCCTGCTTTTTTACGCGGTACTCGGCAAGGCTTGACACTTTGCCATGAACTTTGGTATCGGGCGGTTTTTCCATATTGCAAACCCTTGTTTTTCGTGTACATAGTAATCCCTATACGCTTGTATGGGGTCGTCGTTTTTATATTGGTCTGGCATTGCTTGGGCGGGGGTAGTAAACCCGCGCAACCTTAATTGTACAGGGGCATACACTATCTTGGCTAACACTGATTGGCACTTATGAACCTTATTATATCTGTAGGTATACTCAGCACATAAGGACATAGCGAGCTTGTGTAAGTAGTCATAGTTTTCTACAGTTGTACCTGCCCATAGAGTACATGGGTGCTTTGCATGGACAGGTTTATAAGGGGCAAGATCACTATCGTACTTAGAATGAACAGTAGATAACATCTGTGTAGACTCTAGTATCATTTTGACAACGTGCTTGTCGCAATGGTATTGAGCGCACACATCAGTGTTCCAGTCTAGTAAAAATATGTTCATGCTCTTTCTCCAGCATCAATTAAGTTTGTTAAGTAGTTCCTCTAACACTTCTTGCTCAAGTTCTTTACTAGCAACAAGGGCAATCCACTTACGTGCTTCATTAAACTTTTTAAGTTCATGTGGACCTCTGCCTCTTGCTTCATACAATTGCCTGACCGTAAAGTCAAGCGAGAGTATAATAGCCTCATACACCTCTGGCTCTAGCTCATAGGCTTCACACTTGGGACAGTTGTTTAACCAGTTAATAATACCACACCTGTTTTTCTAGTTGTTTACTAATAAATCCTACAGAACACATAGGGTCGTTTGATTTTTGTTGGTGTTCGTGTGCGCTTTTAAAGTTATCATACAAGAACCTTGTATCATTTTCGTACACTACATAGACAAAGCCTACCATGATACATCTTCGGGAGCTAATAAAGCTTCCCCCCAGTTCTTACCTATCTCTGCGTCTACTACGCTGGGAACTTCTAACTTAACACAGTCTTGCATTATCTCCATTATCTTTTTACACTCCTCTACGGAGCTTACGCTTACGTCTAGCTCATCATGCACCTGTATCATGGGCAGTAAACCTTCTTCTGCTAGCGCGACCATAGCCGCCTTGGTTTGATCTGCCGCACTACCTTGTATCAATTTGTTCAGTGCTTTATAAGTGAAGGCTCTACGGATAGCCCTGCCATGCTCGGCAAAAGCATCTTCGTAGCTGAGCGGTTTGCTGATGCCGTAGCGATTAGGCTCCCACTTATCGAATCTGCAGCGTCTGCCAAGTACAGTCCTAATAACCCCGCGAGTACTAGCACGATTAACGCAGTAATCACTAAGCTCGCGTACAAATGGAACCTTTTCATGATACGTTTTAAACAGTTCTTGAGCATCTTCATACTGCATTCCTAGTTGTTCTGCTAGTTTGTTCTTACCCATACCGTAGAACAATCCTAAGTTGATATCTTTAGCCTGTTTCCGTGGTACGCCTACAATGTCAGCCGCCATCTGGTGGAAGTCTGTGCGTGGGTCTTTATTGTACTGCTCTGCAAAAGCCTCTGCACCTTGGAACTTCATCAGTTTAGCATAATGAACAACGATGCGAGGTTCTTGGCTACTGTAGTCAAACACCCCCCACTGCTGTCCTTCCTCTGGTTGAAATATGCTACGAATCAATGGACCTATGTCCCCGTTCCTGCTGGGTACTTGTTGTAGATTAGGGTTGCTGTAGCTGAACCTGCCTGTCACTGTGCCACCGCCATCGCTTCTTAATGGGTGTAGCTCTGCGTGTATGCGGCCATTCACGTTGTGTTTAAGGATAGTGTCTACAAACGTAGTGTGAGCTTTGTTGAACTCTCTTGCGGCTACAATCGCCTGTGGTATTTCATGAGGGTGGTTGGCTAAGAAGTTTTTAGTGAAGCTGGGCTGTTCGCTTTTCTCTGTTCGTGCATAAGTCAAACCAAGTTTATCAAACACTTGAGCCACACTATCTGCCGCCCATACTTCTACGTCTATACCTGTGGCTTTCTTAACCTTGGCAAGCATATCGTTTTCTAACGTGCTGAACTTATTCTTCACACTGTCTGCTTGGTCTAGGTCTACACGCACACCACGCATACGCATAGGTATGATCACTTTGAGTACCTTTAGTTCTAAGTCAAAGATATCTTGTATCTCCTCCTTAGCTAGTAAAGACTTAAAGTGTGACCAGAGTTTCAAGGTCAGTGCTGCATCTTGCTCGGCATATTGACCAACGTGTGCGGCTGGGAGTTTGTACATCTCACTCTTTGCATTTACACCAAACGCTTCTGCGGCTTCACGTAGTTCTTTCTCTGACTTACGTTCTTCTAGGTAATCTCTACCTAATGCGTTCAGGGCATAGCTAAACCTATTCTCATCTAACAGGGGTGCTACGATCATCGTATCTACCCACCGCCCTGCTACAGTAATACCTTCTGCCATTAGCCACCCCACATCGTACTGGGCATTGTGAAATACATAATCACGGTTCACGTTCACCACACCTTGCAACCATTTGAACGTCATCTTGGCATCAAAGTTAGGACCAAGCTCATGTCGTATAGGGAAGTACCAGCTTGCACCTTCTACTGCTATAGCTATGCCGATAATATGGCCATCACCTCTTGCCCACCCTGCGCCATAGGTTGTCAGGTTAGGATCTTTTGTTTCTAAATCTATTGCTATTTCTCTGTACCCACTTAGATCAGGGTAGCTTTCTGGCATCACCCACTCAGTCGGGGGTGTGAACATTGGCATCTGCATCTTTTATGACTCTCATTGGTCTTTTGCATCGCTTACACTCAGGCCATTTGTTCTTCAGCTTACGGAAAGTCAACACTCTCTTTTCACCACAAGAACAAACAGCAACTATTTCTTTATCTAAGTCTTCTGTCATACTCTAGGCAGTTGGCTTAAGTCTGTAGACATATGCTCTTCTACTAACATCAAGTACCTGCGTAAGTCTTGTATATCATCCATGATACCTTCTGCCCTGCGGTCAGACTCAATCGCATGAAACACATCGTATTGGTGTGCTTTGACTTGGTTATCTATACGATCCCACTTACGTGCTAACATCATAAACGCACCTACTCCACCACGCTTACGCCAGCTATCGCCATAGCTTTTCTCAGCTTCCTCTAACGCAACTACATCACTATCTGCTATTGTTTGTAAACTCATTTGTCGTATCTCCTACCTAACCATTCAATACAAGCCTGTGACCAAGCTTCATCTTTTATTAACGCTGCCTCTAGCACAGCTTCTACCCTTTGTTGACCCTTGTGGTGTTGCCAAGAGTACAGCATTGGGGAAGCTACATCATTCAACCATGTGTTCATAAATGTTAAATCTGGGTTCTCAAACCATTGCTCAAGCTCTTCATCAAAGCCGTCTGGATCAGTAACAATAGGTGGTGGAATGTAATGTGAGCCGTCTGTATTAATACACGCATAAGGGTCGTAGTCTGGTGTACCTAATATGCCTGACATCTTTTCTAACACATCTACATACGCATGGAGGTTATTGCTAAATTGATAGTACGTACCTACTTTCATACCACATCTTGCGGCCATGTACTCTTGTAGCACAGACATATGAACTGCGTTAGCACCGTATGCCCCCCATATCATATCGTTACTGCGGTTGCATACTGTCATGTCTAGCACATCGTCTCGTGCTTGGAAATATATCTGAGTATTACAAGGGTAGTCTTTACCATCGTTACCTTCTACTAAGTCAGTGTTCGCATCCCACATTGTAATCACTGTACGCCTGTCATTAGCGTAGGTTGTTAAACGTGTGATAGCTTGTTTAAGTTGGTCTTTACCAAACCACTCGCGCCACCTATGGCCATAAGCACCGTGGAAAGTTACACCATCATCGCTGTAGGTATTCATACGGCCATTGAACTGGCTTATCCACTCTACATCATTACGCCCTGCCAGCATCCATAAGCTTTCCATCAAGTGGAAGTATGGGTTAGCATCACGCTCTGGGTAAAACAATACGCGCTCGGTAGGAACTTTGTAGACAGTACAGGTAGGTGTGTCAAACTCTGCAACATTACCGCCCCTTGTTTGTACTACCCTGCCACCTGCATCTAATGCTTGCAGACCTATGTAAAACGCCTCTGAGACGTTTCTAGCTACTATTGTACGCATACCTACGCTACCCCTATTTGATTGTTTATAAACGCTTTATATTGCTCACCTATTTTATCAGGATTGTGGTTTTCAACTAATCTGTTGAAACCATTATCAGCAAGCTCTTTGTGTGGCAAAGACTCCCAGTTGTTTAACATATCAGCAAGCTCTTCACCATTGCCTACTACCAAACAATTTTCATTAGGTATCATGTCATCTGGTTCATCTAATATCCACGCCTTGTTAATGATCGGTACAGTCAACGTGTTCCACGCTTCTAAAAACGTGTACTGAGTACCACCGCCATCACCTTTTATTTCTGTCATATCTACACTGTACCTTGCTGGCTTGAGTATATCTATTGCGGCCATGCTATCCCGCTTGTATGCGACTTTACTTTGCGCCCACTCTGGGTACTTAGGTACTATCTTAAATCGTGTGTATATGCGGTTCTCAAACCCCCATATCTGCACCTTGTTGTCTGGTTCAGTAATCAACCTGTTAGCATCTAATATAATTTCTGTATGCTTGTCAAAGTCAATACGGCTGTTAGAAACAGCTACTTCAGTTTTGTGTATTAACAACTGAGGTACAGAAAGCATCAACTTAAACGGGTGACGTATGAACGTAGCAGTAGGCATTGTTTTCAATGCTACCTTACGAATAACAACACAGCGGCTATGATCAAGGTTAGAGGGCAAGTTTTTAAGTTCAGTTGGGTCATGAACAATTAAGCTCGCACCGTTGACATACAGGTCAAAGGTTTCTTCTTTGAACTTCTTAGCCGCAGCGACAATCATTTTAGGGTTGTTTCTGCTTAGTGCTTCTTCCATAGATATGTTTCTATAAAAGGTATCAAAGCCAAACGGTCTTTGTTTCTTCTCACTCCTTGGCCTAATTTTAAATAGCTCAACTTCTACCCCTACCTTAGAGAGTGCATGGGCTAACTGAACAGTGTGTGTCACCCACCCACCATAGGTGTTAGGTGATAAATAAAATAGATCTACTTTCATACGCTACCCTTCTTTATGTGGTCTTGTGGTTTAAACAATGAACGCGGTCTGCCTTGGTTACGCCATACGCGCTCGTACTTATCCCACTCACATAGGCTATGTTCTATAGTACGCATATCTACATCTTTCCATGGCACATGGTCACCTAACATAGGCTTGGCCGCGCTGAGCAGAACTTCCATCTCATAATTGCATTGTTCTGGTTTTAAAGAAGTATTAAGTTCCCTATCGTGTATACGGTTTAATCCACGATTTGCTCCAGGACCAGCGTTTGCCCATGTGTATCTATCTACAGGGTTTTGCAACACAGGAGTATACATAAGGTCAGTAACCACTTCATAAGACATAAAGCCACCACCACCCCAGCCTTGAAAGTGACTAAGCTTTTTGTGTGCTTCTTCTAATGAACGGTGAGTTGTCATGTGTTCGACAATGTGTTTTCTACGCTCCCACACAGGGGTGAGGAAATTGTCTACCACCACTTCTGACTTAGGCTTTTTAATGCCTTGGTTCGTGATGATATACGCTCCTGTAAACGTCTTATCACCAGCCTGTATTCTATCTTGTATACACTTCTTACTATAAGAAGGA
>Ga0181405_1000750_pt1 | contig 11032 bp, 16 predicted proteins | sample 28SPOviralmetaG_FD_130134 | JGI IMG/M metagenome (GOLD analysis project Ga0181405, IMG submission 130134) | Marine viral communities from the oligotrophic San Pedro Time Series (SPOT) site, San Pedro Channel, CA, USA - 28 SPOT_SRF_2011-11-29 | ecosystem: Environmental > Aquatic > Marine > Strait...
GATGTGTATTTGGCATATCAAAATACTGTCGTGCCACTTCCGGTCTAATTGCTTTGTTAAAATCTTCTCCTGATATGGAAAGTTTAGGAGACGTTGACCATGTTATGTGTACAGGTTCTTTGGTATAATCACCTGCTACTAATCCATGTAAAAACTTGTCAAATCCTGCTTTGAATGGTTGTGTGCAGTTTGTTTCGATAGTTAAATTTTTTAAACTGTTGAATTCAGGTTGTCTCAAAAGTGTCTGTGTTTCTCTTTGCCACAGCATTGGTTCTCCACCTGTAAGTATAAAATGTATGTCTGTACCATTGTCGTTGGTCCATGTGTTGTTAGGTGTGTATGACGTGCATTTTTTTGCTATCTCATCTAGTCCTTCCCAATTGACCAAGTCTCTGTATTTGGTACTCCAACTGGCACTGGCATCACAGCCTATGTCTACAACAGGCAAATCTCTAACGTGTTTGATGTTTGTAAGATCCTGTGTGGCATACGGCATATCTTCAGGCTTTAACCATTTAGTTTTATCTCGACCTTGACCAAACCCGTGACAATGAAAATTACACCCAAAAACTCTAAAGAACACACTGGGTACTCCTACAAAACGTCCTTCGCCTTGTACACTATAAAATATTTCTGAATATCTTAACTTGTCCATATATTATTATACAACAGTATTTAGATTTTGTCTATTGTTTACCAGATATATCATCAGGAAAATCACGATATAAAAAATGTTGAATTGTGTTTTTATCTACCAATTGATTGAATGATACATGGGTATCATCTATTCCTTTTTCATTTGTTAAAACTGAGGTCATAGCATCATCTAATTGTTGCATATTATCAAACTCCATCATAATATGAAATTCTGGTAAATCCATTGATCTAAAACCTAGTTTGGCTCTGGTTAATCTATATGATTTCATTTTGTTTAAATGTACTAAACCATCTAAAAATTTTTTCATTTTTTTAGCAAATTCGTATGCATCTACGTTTTTGTGATGATCAGCATATATGTTATAGATATCAGACATTTAATATTTTATCTACTGCCTCTAGTATTTCGGTAATAGTGTATTGACCATAGATTTCTTTTTGCATCACCGCTTCTTTTTGTTCACGTAAGATTTCTAGGTTATAACCGTTCATAAACGATTCCAAATACTTTTGTTCAGACATTATTTTTTAGATTTTTTTGAATCTATTCTAACAACTTTGTTGTCTACAACAGTACCCGAAGTTCTTCTTTTGATATCATTGTGATTAAACTCAGCCCAATACAGTTCAAATGCAACTCCGTCTTCAAGTCCTTCAAACTGATGAATCTTTCCTGGTTTAACCTGTGTAAAGTCGCCTGCTTCCAATACAGTTTCGTCTACAAGACCTTGATCGTCTTGCCAAACTCTAATAAGCATTTTGCCTGACTCTACAAAGAAGCCATTCCACTTAAATTCATGCTCATGTTCTGAACATTTGTAACCTGCTTTGTATTCAATTCTATGAAACTCTAACACACCATTTGCGTGTACTAGTTCTGTTGATCCCCAAATTTTTCCTGCTTTATTTCCCATAATGTTTCTTTTCTTTTATTATAATTGTATTTAGATGTTTTGTCAATGGGGAACAAAAAGTTCCCCAAATGATTTATACTGCGATGAAGTATAATAAACTTACCGCCGCAATAGTAATACTACCACCGTTCAATTCCGATCGTTTACCACTCAATGCTTTTATAAGCACATAAGCAATAAAACCTATCGCAATTCCGTAGGCAATACTAAATGTTAAAGGCATTATCACCGCCGCTAACACAGCCGGTGCATACTCACTTACATCATCCCAAGCGATGTCTTTAAGATTTCTCAAAAAGTACGTTGCAATGAATACAAGTGCAGGTGCCGTTGCGAAGGCAGGAATTGATTGTGCCAACGGGGCAAAGAATAAACAGGCTAAAAATAGCACTGCTACTGTTACCGCTGTCAAACCAGTTCTACCACCTTCTTTTATTCCTGCACCACTTTCAATATATGAAGTAGTGTTAGAAGTACCTGCAAGTGCTCCAACGGTTGTTGCAACAGAGTCTGAAAGTAGAGCTCTGTCAATTCCGTCTACATTGCCTTTGCTGTTTACTTTACCTGTAAGGTTAGCAACAGAAGTCAATGTTCCTGCTGTGTCCATAAAGTCCACAAACAAGAATGCAAATGCTGTACCAATAAATCCTGCTGTTGCAATTAGACTGAAGTCTAAACTGAAAGCATGACTAGGATTAGGTATTGAACCTGCAACACCTCTAAGATCAGATATACCAAATGCCCAAGCAATGATGCTGACTGCTAATATTCCAATTATAATTGACCCTGGAATTTTTCTTTGATCAAGTATTGCCATTGTGGCAAAACCTAGACCTGCTAGTAATACAGGCCAACTTGAAACATCACCAAGTCCAACTAATGTAGCAGGATGATCCACTACAATACCAGCGTTTTTAAAACCAATTATGGCTAGGAATAAACCTATGCCGGCTCCAACGCCAAGTTTCATACTTTTTGGAATTGAATTAATTATATATTTTCTTGCAGGTGTCACTGATAACACAATGAACACTACCCCTGCCACAAATACTGCGGCTAAGGCCTGTGAAAAAGTATAACCCATTCCAAAAATTACACCAAATGTAAAGAACGCATTAAGTCCCATACCTGGTGCTAGTGCTACCGGCCAATTGGCCCATAGTCCCATTATCAATGTTCCCACTACCGCGGCAATAATTGTAGCAGTAAACACCGCTCCAAAATCCATTCCTGATCCTTCTGTTGAAAGAATTGCAGGATTGACTACCGTGATGTAAGCCATTGTTAGGAAAGTGGCAACTCCAGCCATGATTTCAGTTTTTACTGAAGTTCCGGCCTTTGTTAAACCAAATAGTTTGTCTAACATTATTTCTCCTTTGTTAATATTAACTACCTTATTATAAGTGATTTTAAAGAAAGTGTCTATACACTTTTTAGTTTAAATTTTTTTTTATTATTTGTAACCAATGAGCGGATGCTTCTTTACCAGGGTGGTTATTGTCTGTCCATTTTGGAAATTTATCTAAAGCATCATTCATGCAATAGCCAATCTCACCATTTATCCAAACATCTTTATTGAATGTAGACAATGTGTTTTGTAAATTTTCATAATTATGTTCAATGCCTTTTTGTTCTAACACAGTATCTTGTCTGTTCATGTATGCAGTTTTGGCTATGTTTATTAAATCATTTTGATTTGGCAGGCCTTTTATTGTCATAAAGTTTATAAATTTTATTTGTCTACTTGCACAATAATTTTCTAAATGCTTATGATAGTTTAAAAATCTTTGGAAATTTGTAAACGGATTATACATTTTTTGATAATAAATTTTATCATATGCACTTACGTCATCATCTGTGTTTATAAAATTATCAAAAAAAGGTTTCAAAGTACCACCCGGTGTTACATGGACATTAAGGCCATTTGTGTGTGGTAACATAAATCTATCATTACCAGTCCAACCAATTATTAATGTATCGGGATTATTTTTATTGAGATAATCTATTGTGGAATAAAATATACGTTCATTTGAACAGCCTGCAAGGGCAAGATTATCAGCGCCTAGTTTGTAGGCCCAAGTTTTTTCAAGATAGGATTCATCCTGTGCAAAATGTCTTTCATGCACAAAAGAATCACCGTTAACAACTATTTTTCCCATTCTTCCCACGGAAATACTATCCATGCAGGATCTTTTGATTTGTCTATTGCATATCCCTGATAGTCTACTGTGACCTCACTTGGTTTGTTATTGATCAGTGCGGCAAATTTCACTCTTTCTGGTCTACCAAAATTTTCTTCAATGTATTTAAAAGTTGCTCCGGTATCATTTATGTCGTCTATAATTAAAATTTTTCTTTGGAACGCATACTGTTTTGCCAACACAGAAAGATCAGGAGTTGCTTTGTGATCTCGCAATCTTATATCTAAAACCAAGTGTTCTTTTTTTAGTCTATGACTGAGATATACACCTGGTATACATCCGCCTCTGTTTATACCCATTATCAAATCAGGCATCCAATTGGAATGAACCATTTGATCTTCTATTTGCAACAGTGCATTCCGCATCTGCAAGTTTGAAAAATAACTTTTATCTGGTGTACTGCTCATATGTTCTATTAATCACGTTGTTTGTTTGGACAAAACTGGCACATTTGGCCATGTCTTTTAATCTTCTAGCACCTATGTAAGTGCAGGCACTTCTTACTCCACCTAAAATATCTTCAAGTGTGTTATTGACAGCACCTCTGTATGGTAAACTTATTAATCTACCTTCGTTGCCTCTGTAACCGTCTTTTCTTTTTCCGTGTACTTCTCTTGCTCTGTCTGAACTCATTCCATAAAATTCTATTTTTCCATCTATTACTTCTTGTTCTGATTCATCATGTCCTGCCAACATACCACCAATCATGACCATGTGAGCACCTCCACCAAATGCTTTGGCAATATCACCTGGATGCACACAACCACCATCTGCCATTATGTGACCGCCAACTCCGTTAGCGGCATCTGAGCATTCAACTATGGCTGAAAATTGTGGAACACCAACACCGGTCATTGTTCTTGTAGTACAAACTGATCCTGGACCAATTCCAATTTTTACAACATCTGCTCCATTTATTATTAATTCTTCTGTCATTTCAGGTGTTACAACGTTGCCTGCTACAATAACTTTGTTTGGGTATTCATCTCTAATTTTTTTAATAAAGTCTACCATATTTTGGTGATATGCGTTTGCCACATCAACAGTAATCATTTTTACATCTGGAAACATTTCTAAAACTTTTTTCATAGTCATGTAATCAGTTGCATCTGCATTCCACATAATATTAGTGCCTGTACACACAGACACACTTTGCATTCTAAGTCCTGTGCCTGCGGCCGCTTTCCATTGATCTACTGTTGTTGATTTTGTAATAACAGTCATCATTTTGTGTTCCTGCATGACTTTTGCCATAGAGAATGTGCCAACACCGTCCATGTTACTTGCAAATATTGGAAGGAAGTCCATGACTTTTCCTGAATTTCTAAATGTAAACTTTCTAGTCATGTCTACATCTTTTCTACTTGATAGTGTTGAACGCTTAGGTTTCAACAACACATCTTCAAAATTTAATTTTAGTTCTCTATCTAGTTTCATTTTCTTTTTCTTTTGATAAACACAACTTTCTTATTACTTGATATTGTTTCCATGCTTTTTGTAATGAGGGATATTTTTTCCTTAGTTTTTTATCTTCATCTTCTATGTCTCCCCATACTGTTGCACTTTCAAAAACACTAGCAGTATTGATGTTGTGATAAATGCCATCTGTTGGATCCCATTTTTGGAAATCTGCCCAATTATCTTTTGTTTCTTTATTAACCATGGCCTTTCATACTCATACAAATTTTATAAAATTCATCTCTAGTTGCAGGGTCATCTTTAAATGCACCTAGCATGATTGCAGTAGTCATGTCTGACTCATGCTCTCTAACACCTCTGTGCGTCATACAATGGTGTTCTGCTTTTACTACTACTGCGATATGCTCTGTTTTTGCATATTTTTTTAATTCATCAGCAATTTGTGTTGTCATTTCTTCTTGTATCTGTGGTCTTTCCACTATGTGATGTATTATTCGATTGAATTTAGACAACCCAATAACTTCACCATTTGGAATAATACCTACCCATGCTTTACCTACAATGTTTTGTAAATGGTGAGCACACGTTGATTTGATACTAATTGGACCACTAGTGTACATACTTTTGTATCCAACATTAGGAAAACTTGTAACTCTTGGCATTGGACTATATCTACCACCAAATGTTTCTTGAATATACATTTTAGCCACACGTTTCGCAGTTTCGTTGGTGTTGTGATCGTTTTCTGTGTCAATGACAAGACTGTCTAACACACCCTGTAATTTTTCCTGTACTTCTGCCTGTAACAGATCCATCTCGCCATCTTCTATATATTCAGAAATGTTGTCATTCGAATGAAATCTTTTTCCTGCTTTTTTAATTCTGCTTCTAATTTTTTCGCTAACCTTACTTGAAGGCGCCCAACTGTCTTTTAATAAATCATCCATTAATTCATTTCCTTTTTGTTGCAAGTCTTATACCATTGTACAGCAGAACGTATGACATTGTCAATACTGCTGTGTGTGGGTTTCCAATTTAATACATCTTTTGTTCTTGTAATATCAGCGATCAGCATATCCGGATCACCTTGTCTTCTTGGACCTGTTCTCACATTTATTGCTCCTGTATGTTTTTGTATCTGATCCAACACCTCTTGGTTAGTAATACCAATGTTTGTGCCTATGTTTAAACATTCATATTTTTGTTCTAATTTTAATGCCATGATACAAGCACTAGTGACGTCTTGTATATGAATATAATCTCTCATACAAGTACCGTCTGGTGTAGTGTAATCTGTTCCATTTAAAATAAATTCATTTGCTTGGAATCCTGCTTGTATGATAGAAGGTATTAAATGTCTAGCATTCTTACTAGTATCGCCTAGTTCACAGTCAATGTCTGTGCCTGCAACATTAAAGATCCTTAAACTTACAGCAGATAGGTCAAAAGCATTACAATAGTCTTGTATAATTCTTTCACACATTAACTTGCTATGTCCATATGGATTTAATGGTTTTAAGTTTGTGTCGGTATCTAAACAAGGCCCTTGTGTATTTCCATACACAGCAGAACTAGATGTAAACACAATTTTTTTCATACCTAATTCAACAAGTTTGTTCAACAGTTGAATTGTCACAACAACATTATTTTTGTAGTATTTGTTAGGATTTACAATTGAGTCTGATATGCTTTTTGATGATGCAGTGTGGATACAACTTTCTATATCATATCTTTTTACTATTTCATCAAGTAAATGGATGTCTTTGGGTAGATCTACTTCAAAGCATTCAGCAAAATTAGATATACTACTGTCCTGTATAGATTTGCCTACAACAACAGGAGTATATCCGTTTCTGTATAAATCTTTTGCAATATTTGACCCAATGTAGCCACAACCAGTAACAAGAACAGATTTATTCAATCCTTTTATATTTTTTGTGTTGTCTATATCAGTTTGCATCTGTGATTGTTTTATATAGTTGTGTACCTGAGAAATACATTTGATTTAATTTTTCTTTTTGTTTCAAAATTTTAGATTTGTAATTGATATAATTTTCCATGTAATCAGTAATCTTTTCAATCACTTTTTGTTTATTTTGTTTGTAAGATTGTAAATTTTCAGTCCAATCGCTAGGATATTTGAATTCATCAAGTGCCATTTCTTTGTAACTTAACCTATTAGGTATCATTGGAATAGTGTCAACTAACGCACCTTCATACCAACTTATACCTAATGTTTCTTGTAGATTTGCACTGAATACTATTTTGGCTTCTCCTAACATATTGTAATAATCATTTTTACTTAAAGTTTGTTCTTGGCAAAATACTAGATCGTATTTAGGCAGACTGTCTTTAAGGTCACGAAAAATTTCTGGTTGTTTTTCTGGTGCAATCCTGTGGGGGAAAAGTATTAAATCTTTTTTGTCCATGTTTTTGTATGTCTCTAATGATTGTTCTAAATATTCCATTGGCCAACCTACTTGGTAAATTTTATTTTTATCCAAATCAAATGTTTTTAAAAATAGATCTATATGAAACTGCGTGGCAAAAAAGTTGTGATCAAATGCATTGAACATTGCTCTTTCAGTATGCCTAACCCATTCAGCGTCACCAATCAGTCTACCTAAAAAGTCTTGTGGATCATAAGAACCGGCGTGCCACATACCACCTATTTTAATTTTTACTTTTAACAGTTCTGCCATGTACTTCAATTGTAGTACAGTTGGATTCCAAGCGTCTGTGTACAAGAAGTAATCGCCATCTTTTATTTTGCCATCGCAAAACAATTTACCTATTTGTTCCATTTGTGCTGATTTATAAACATTTGTACCACCAAAGTTTAAAAAAGCACCAGGCGTAGTAGCCTGTGGAGTTTCGCCACCACTAATAGTAATTACTTGCTTTTTGCTTTGATTTTTAATTTGGCCAGGAAGATACTCTTTCCACTGTTTTGTGTATCGAGTATCAACGGCTTCTAAATCGATAATATAAATGGTCATTTGTCATTAAAATCATTGTACAAAGTATATGCCGCTGTAAGTTCATCTCCTGCTTTAATTGGTTTTGTTGTAATTAGATACTTTACCGGTAGTTGGTGCCAATAACCTGCAACATTTTTACAGTTTGGATTGTCGTTGTGATTATAAAATGCTCCTAAGGCAGTACGAATACTACCATGTGGAAAGTTTTTATTCATTACATGAACAATACCTAAAACTGTATCTGCATCAAAGTCTTTTGTTGCAAATAATCCAAGTCCTTGTACATCTGATTCTTTTATTGTTATTCCATCCGGAAGTGGTCTATACATCTTTTTTCCTATTGTACCAATTACTTGGCATTGCTTTCTAAGTACTGTATGCAATTTTCAGGAGTTGATTCAACATATGGATCGTCATCTAAACCATCATTGTTGATACCTGGTTCTTGCCACCATTTTTCAACAACACCGTCATTAATGATTGTCATGAATCTCCAACTTCTGTTGCCAAATCCTAAGTGGTTCTTTCCAATAAGCATTCCTAAGAATCTTGTCAAGTTTCCTGATCCGTCTGGAATAACTTTTACATCCGCAATATTCATTTTTTCTGCCCATGCGTTCATTACAAATGAATCATTAACACTCATACAGTAGATTTCATCTACACCCATGCCTTTAATTTTGTTGTAGTTTTCTTCAAATCCAGGCAGTTGTTTTGAACTGCAAGTAGGAGTAAATGCTCCTGGTAGACTGAATAGTACTACTCTTTTGCCTTTGAAATAATCATTAGTGGTCACATCTTTCCATGTACCGCCAATTGGACATCCGCCACCTGCTGGCATCGAATCCCCTTCTCTTACTTTGAATGTTACCTTTGGTATTTTCATTCCTTCCATTACGTTGTCTCCTTTATTAGTGTTACGTCACCGTCTTTGGTGTGTTTGATTCTATGATTGTTTTTTAACTTAAGATGTAAAGCAGTTGAGTATTTGTCATCTTTAACCATAAGAGTAATACAGTCTTCCATGTCTTTGTCGTAGCCATGATATGCCCAATAATAGTCCTTGCCATATACAAGACCCATGTTGCCCATTGTGGAACACACATTGGCCACTGCATCTACAAATGTGTAACTGGCGTTTAGTGCCCCGCCACCAATTGGTAGATATCCTTTTCTAGTTGTTGCTCTCTTTTCTTTTATCTTAAGTTCTTTCATATGCTTTCCTTTACTGCAATAAACTTTTCTGCTTCTAAGGCCGCCATACACCCCATGCCTGCGGCTGTCACTGCCTGTCTATATGTTTTGTCTTTGACATCACCTGCCGCATATACACCTTCTATGTTTGTTGCTGTAGAATCAGGCTTTGTATTAATGTACCCTTCTGAATCCATTTCAACTTGTCCTGCAAAAATTTTTGTTGCTGGATCATGACCTATAGCAATGAACAAACCATCTAATTTCATAGTAGATTCTGTATTGTCTTTAGTATTTTGTAATTTTATACTTGTCATTGTTTTTGGTTCTTCAGTGCCCATTACATCAACAACTTTACTGTTCCAAATTACATTTATTTTTTTATTAGCAAATAGTCTTTCTTGTCCAATTTTTTCTGCTCTTAATGTGTCTCTTCTGTGTATCAAATGTACTTTACTTGCTATGTTGGCAAGATACAATGCTTCTTCTACCGCGGCATTTCCACCGCCAACCACTGCAACTTCTCTGTCTTTGAAAAAGAATCCATCGCAAGTGGCACAGGCACTAACGCCAAAGCCATTGAACTTCTTTTCATTTTCAAGTCCTAGCCATCTTGCTTGAGCACCTGTAGATATAATAATTGAATCTGCTGTGTATTCTGTGCCACTGTCTCCTACAGCCACAAATGGTTTTTTTGTAAAGTCCACTTTGTTTATCATGTCAGTAATAAGTTCAGTACCTACTTTTTCAGCCTGTGTTTTCATTTGTTCCATCATCCACGGTCCTTGTACTACATCAGCATAACCTGGATAGTTTTCAACGTCTGTTGTAATTGTAAGTTGTCCACCTGGTTGCATACCTTGTACTAAAACAGGCTTCAACATGGCCCTTGCCGCATAAATGGCCGCTGTATAACCAGCAGGACCTGAACCTATAATCAAAACTTTTGTATGCTTACTTGTCATATATTGCGTGTGATCCGTTTTCTCCATCTTCAGAAACATCAATTTCTATTTTTCTTCCTGGATATTTTTTTGTTATTTGAGTATACAAATCATCACTCATCATTTCACAAGATTTATAGTCTAATTTTAAAGTGCCTTCACTGTACATATCTTCAATCCATCGTTTAAACTGTATGAATTCTATGTCTCTGTCATCATGAAATACTTCAATTGCAACTTTAAAATGGAATATATGTCTGTGTGGATATCCTAAAAAAGAAACATCCATTCTGTCACCAGTGGCCAATTTAGGATCGTCAAGTGCGGCAGGGTATTTGTGTATACCTTCTTTTCTAAATGTAACCCAAATTAACTTTGCTGATCTGTTTGCTTTTTCTTTCAATGCTTGATCTCTTGCTTCTTCTGGTATATTGTACATTTGATCTATTACGCCTTCTGTATCGCTGGCCATATTTGTTTCTCCTCTATTGGTTCATCTTGTTTATAATCTTCCCATTTAGTAAATCCTGCTTTTTGTTTGAAATTTTTCATAGTCATACTCCAAACTCCTGGATTTGTTTTGTTGAAGTCTACATCATCTACTTTAAAACATAGATTGTCATCTTCTTCTGTGTGCGGAAATATTATTGAACAGAACGGAATAAATCCGTCTTTTCTCCAGCACGTACTAAATTTTCTAGCAACTAATTGATGTAGTTCAA
>Ga0181405_1000753_pt1 | contig 11025 bp, 1 predicted proteins | sample 28SPOviralmetaG_FD_130134 | JGI IMG/M metagenome (GOLD analysis project Ga0181405, IMG submission 130134) | Marine viral communities from the oligotrophic San Pedro Time Series (SPOT) site, San Pedro Channel, CA, USA - 28 SPOT_SRF_2011-11-29 | ecosystem: Environmental > Aquatic > Marine > Strait...
AGTATATGCAAAATCAGAGGGTTCTCTTGGTGATTTCGAACCAATGTGGGAAGGTCCAATTGAATCACCACAATTATTAGTTGACCCATTTAGTGAAACTGGTTTTGTAAACATTGGATACTTTCATAAGAAAGAAGTATTTGAAGAACATTGGGTAAGTGGTTCAAACACTATTGTTACGAGAGATGATAGTAAATTAATTGATGGTATACAGATTAGTGGTTCTAATTATAGAGATGGTTTCGATTCAACATTCACTACATCAGGTAGTTTTGCTTTAGAACCAAATGTACCATACACATTACAATTTAATTCATATTTTTATAAAGAATTAGCAGAAGATAAAGAGGGTAATGATGAAACAAACTTTGAATGTGAAGTTCAAATATCTACAAGAGCATCAACAACGACTGGTGATGTAGATAGATACATAACACTTGGTAAGATAAATGTCGATGATTTTCAAGGTGTTTTAGAGGGAGAGATTCCAAGTGTATTCAGTACATTCATAAGTTCTCAGACAGGTAATCCGAGAACAAAGGTAAGGTTTAAATTAAAGAAAGGTAGAGTAATCATAAGTGATGTAGTTCTACGCCCATATAGTGAAACAAACTTTAATCCAGATTATTTTGAATGTATAATTCCATTACCTTATCCATTACCAAAACGACCTGATAATTACGATTTCTTAGTAGAGTTCTATGATGTAAATAACAACCTTGCAGAAACATTTTCGATAAAAGAGAAAGTACCTTTTGTTGGTCCTGCTCAAGTTATTGCAGATGGATTAGATGCAACATTCTCTGGTTCAATGTTAATCGGAGAATCTATGGAGATGTTTGGTGTGAATCCAGCATATCTACGAAGTGTTGGATATAGAGGATTTCAACATTCTATAGATAATAATCTCGGTGGGTTTATGATATATAGTGGTTCGATTAATGCTAGGATATCAGCATCAGAGGTAAGTGGTTTTGAATATAATGGTGGTGTAGGATTAGAAATTGTTGATGGTGGTGGTTCAACACCTAAGTTCATGAGATTCAGAACTCAACCAAGTATTTTTGAAGTTCAAACCGATACATTCTTTTTAGGTAGTGATTCACAATTCGTAAGTGGTAGTGGTGGTAATATAGAGATTAGTTCAAGTAACTTTCACTTAACACCAACTGGTGATGTAACCATGAGTGGTACGATTACTGCAGAGGCTGGTAATCTTGGAGATTTCCAAATCATAGATGGTAAGATTAGTGGTAGTAATATCACATTGAACGCAACCAATTCTTCTATATTCAAAACAGACCAAGGACCTGGTTCAGATACATCTGCAGCACTTCATCAATTAAGAGATGAATATTATATAGATTTTACACCAAGTGAAAGTTCAGACCCAGCAGGTACAGAGTACTATATCAAAATGGGTCCAAACTTCATGGTGGATAAACAAGGTATCTTGATTGCTAGTGGAGCAGAGTTTATAGGTACGATTACAGCATCTGCTGGTTTGATTGGTGGTTTCACAACGGATTCACACTCGTTCAGTAGTAAGGATATATTCATTAGTGGTTCACCTGCAGTTGGTGGAGTTGATGATTCTAAGTATATGTTTATCAGTACATCAAACTTTAATGTTAAACAAGATGGTAGTGTAACAGGTAGTCAATTTTTATTAGAGGGTGGAACAATATCAGAGGATGTTTCAATACTTGGTACAGTCTCTGCTAATTCTATATTAACACCTGCTACAATTAATGGTTCACCTGCAACAGAAGCAAATGCATCATCATCTATTTCATCAAAGGGTTTTGCATCATTCAAATCTGCAAGTATTGCTGGATGGGTGATAGACCCAACAAGTATTACAGACCCTAATGAACAAGTTAAGATAAGTTCAAACACAGGTGTGATTGCACTTGGTACAACCATACCAACAAATCTAAATTCAAATGGTATATTCTTGACAGGAAGTGGTGAGTTTAATTTAAGAGTAGATGCTAATAACTTTATTAAGAATGGTGAAAATGGATTTGAAATTACAACACAAGATTTAAATATTGATACAACAACACTCGATTTATCTACAGATAATGGTGGTAGTATAAAACTCGGTGCTTCACCAAGTATGACTGCAGCAGGTATTTTCTTAAGTGGTAGTGGTGAATTTAATTTACAAACCGATACTGATAATTTCTTAAGAAAAAGTGGTGCTACATTTTCTATAAAATCAAGTACATTTGATTTAGCAACACCTACAGTCTCTATGTCATCTGCAGGAAGTGGTAAGATTGCAATGGGTAGTACACCAAACATAAATGTAAATGGTACTAATCAAGGTATCTACATGGATGGTACAGGTGATTTCTTAGTAAGAGGAGATGCAAATAATTTCTTTAAGATGGATGGAACTTCTATCTCTATGGCTACACAAACATTTGATTTAGATGCTAGTTCACTTATTATGAATAGTGCTGGAGATAGTGGAACTGGTACTATAAGGTTAGGTTCAGGTGGTGGACCAAACTCACCAACCGATAACACGACTGGTATCTACTTAGATGGTGGTGGTGCATTCAATGTTGTTGGTGATACAAAAAATTTACTTAGAGTTGATGGTGGTAACTTTACAATCAAATCAGAAGCATTTGAATTATTAACACCACACTTATCTATGTCATCTGCAACCAATGATGGTATCATCGCACTCGGTGCAGTACCACCTGTTGCATACAATAGTGGTGATGGTGTATTCTTTGATGGTACTGGTAAGATGTTGATTGGTAGTGGAAGTGGAGATAGATTACAATTTGATGGTACGAACTTTACAGTCCAAGTAGGTTCATTAGAGTTAGATGCAGATAATATAGAAATTAGTTCTACAAAAGCAAGTATGTCATTGGGTGAGGGTAACATTATACTCGATGGTGGAAATAGTATGATTCATGTTGGTGTATCAGGTTCTACAAAATCAATAGAACTTGTAGGTTCATCAACACAAGGGTATATTGCGACAGGAAAAACATCTGCTACATCAGCCACTGCTGGATTTTGGTTAGCAAATAACAATACAGACCCAGAGTTTCATGTTGGTAATGCTTCTAACTTCTTAAAATTTGATGGTGGTAATTTTGAAATAGCATCAGAAAAATTAGAAGTATCATCATCTACGATTCAAGTATCTACTACTCAAGCAAGTATGAGTTTAGGACACAATAATGCTAATCCATATGGTAGAATTATTTTAGCAGGTACAGGTACACCTAAATTAGCAATAGGTTCAAGTGCACAAACTTTATCATTAAGTGGTGGTAGTGGTGTATTCATTGATGGAGATGGTAATTTTAGGTTTGGTGATGATGATGGTCATGTAAAATTTGATGGTGGTTCATTCAGTATTACAGGTACTGATGTAGATATTAATGTTACGGAATTAAATGTTACTTCAAGTGGATTTGAATTATCTTCTACTGAGGCATCTATGTCATTAGGTACAAATAAACAATGGTTGGCAAGTGGTAAGAATACAAATCCTTTCTTAAGTATTGGACAATCTACAGCAGGATTTGAAAACACAGGTATATTTCTTGGGTATGTAAGTACTGTCTCAAGACCACGAGTTAGTTTTGTAGGAAGTGTTGGACATTTTAAATTTGATACTGATGTAGATATAGCAACACGATTATTTGAATTAGATGCAACTAATATAGAAGTTAGTTCCACTCAAGCATCCATGAGTTTAGGTGAGGGTAATATCATACTTGATGGTGGAGATTCAAGAATAACACTTGGTACTTCTAATCCTGTCATATTACAAGGTGGTAATACTGATAACTTCCTTGCATTAGGTGGTAAGAGTAGTTTCTCAAATGAGGGTAGTGGAACGAATGGTATTATCATTGGTATGGATTCAACCAATCCACAAGCAGAATTTGTTGCAGGACCAACTGATTACTTTATTTTTGATGGTGGTGTAGATATAAAAACAACATCATTTGAGTTGAGTGCAAATAGTGGTAATTTACAAGTATCATCAGGTGATAGAGCAATCAGATTAAGTTCTGGTTCAGCAGGACAAGTTACAATAAAAGGTGATGGTACAGATGGATTTATCGCTATGGGTAATAAGAGTAGTTTTGCAAACGAGGGTAGTGGAACCACTGGTATTATTATCGGTATGGATGCTGATAATCCACAAGCAGAGTTTGTAAAAAGTGCTACTGATTATTTGATATTTGATGATGGTCTTGATATCAAAACACCAAACTTCAAACTTGATACTGATAGATTAGATATTGATTCAAGTACTGCAAGAATAAGTGTATTTGATTTACAAGATGATGAAGTTGTAAGAATTGGAGAATTGACTGGTACAAATACATTTGGTATGAAAATATTTGATGGTACTGGTACAGGTACAAGTAACGAACTTGTAAAACTCGGTGGAGATGGAAATGAGATAGCAGGATGGACAATCACCAATGATGCGTTGACTGGTGGTAATATGATTATCCGCCAAGATGGTACGATTGAATCCGCTGGATTTGCAAGTAATGTTGCAGGTAGTGGATTTAGATTAACTGCTGCAAATGGTGGTTTCTTAGAAGTAGAAAACGCAAAGATTCGTGGTACAATGTCCACGACTGTATTTGAAAAAGAAAGTGTAAACGCGGTTGGTGGACAATTATATGTTGCTAACTCAACAACAATTAAATCAGGTAGTATTATTGTTGCTACCGATACTACGATGTCGGTTGATAACGCAAGTGGATTCTCACAGAACGAAGTTTTATCTGTAAAGAAAGTAGATACGACAGGATTCTCTACAGAGTATATGTTGATTGAGAGTGCATCTCTTAACAACCCATCAAGTTTAACAGATTTTAGTGGTAAGTTATTTGTACAAAGGGGATATAGTGGTTCTGTACCTACAGGACAAGATTCAGGTTCTCTTGGTGATACAGCAAGTACTGCTACATTTTATAGTGGTTCACAAGTAATAGTTTCGACAGGTAAGATTGGGACTGGTTACATAAGATTAAATGCAAATCCAAATGACCCAACCACACCATATATTGATATCGTAGAGAGGTCAGGTTCTGCAATCTATGATGTAGAATTAAAAGCTCGTTTAGGAGATTTGAGTGGATTAAGTAGTGGATTATTATTTGGTAATACAAATCCAGGTTTTGGATTATTTACAGAAAATGTATTCCTACAAGGTGCGATTACTGCAACGACTGGTTCGATAACTGGTATACTTCATGTTGATACAAGTGATACACAAAAAGTATCAATTGGTAAAGATGTAAGTGGAACTAATGATGGTATTCATATTAACGATGTAAATTATTGGTATACTGATGGTAATTTTAAAGTAGGAGATTCTGCAGGTAACTTTGTATCATCAAGTGGTGAAATCAGTACTGATAAATTGGAAGTAGATGCTGGTTCAGGTGATTTACAAATTTCATCTCAAAATAAATCTATGTCCTTTGCTGATAATGATATATTAATTAAGAAAGATGGAAGTGATGCAAGTATTACAGTCGGTGGAACCGCAAACAAACAAATCACAATCAAGGGTAGTGATACACAAGGATATATTGCAAGTGGTAAAACATCTGCTGCTTCTACAACAGAGGGATTTTGGTTAGCAAATAACAATACGGATGCAGAGTTCCATGTTGGTGATGGTAGTAGTGCAATTAAGTTTGATGATAATCAATTACACATAACTTCATCTAAATTCGAATTAGATGCGGGAGATGGTGATGTACAAATTTCTTCACTACATGCATCTATGTCATTGGGACAAAGAACCATTGAGTTAATTGGAGACCAATCTGCACAGACAGGTAAAATAAGAATTGGTTCTGATGATGCTAAGAATTTACAATTAACAGGTAGTGCTACAACGGGTATTATAAAGAGTGTAAAAGATTCTTTCACAGATACTACTGCTGGTATTTGGATTGCTAACAATAATGCAACTCAAGAGTTTTATGTTGGTGATAGTGACCAATTTATTAAATTTGATAGTGGTACGGGTAACTTATCAATATCAAGTGATGATATTAATATAACTGCATCAAATGTAGATATCAATACAGGAGCATTTTTACTTGATGCAGATGATTTCCAAGTGAACTCTTTGATACCATCTATGAGTTTAGGATTCGATGGTGGTCAGTATGGTATCACAATGTTAGGAAATAGTGGTGGTGCATCTAAGATATTATTTGGTACAAAAGCATCACCATCAATGTCATTACAAAGTAATGTTAATGATAATTTTTTCCAAGTAAAATCTCAAACATTTGGTGGTACAGAGGGTGGTGTAATAATTGGTACGGATAATGGTGTTGCAAAATTAGATTTATTTACAGATTCAGATAACTTCTTTAGATTCAATGATAGTGAAGTAAGTATTAGAACCAATACATTTGATTTTCAAGGTACAAAATTAGCACTTAACAATACAAGATTTTATCTCGGAGATATCCAAAGTGATTCCGATACAAGTGGTGCTGGTGTTTACATGGATAATGGAGGAGCATTTAGAGTACAAGGTGATACCACAAACTTTATTCGTGTAGATGGTGGTACTATGGCAATCGGTACAGAGGATTTCAACCTTAATACCGCAAAGGGTGATATTATATTTAATAGTGGAGTACAAAGAATTTCTATGGGTGATTCACCACCAACAAACTTTTCAAGTAATGGGGTTATTATAAGTGGTAGTGGATTATTTAACTTCCAAGAAGATATTGCAAATTATATAAGAAGAGATAGTACTGGCCTTGATATTAAATCACAAACATTTGGATTAGATGCAGGAACAATAATTGTTAGTAGTTCACTAAATAGTGGTGCGATTAAATTAGGTACTTCTGCAAAAGATATTACAGAAACTGCTAACACAGGTCTCTACATGGATGGAACAGGTAAGTTCAGAGTTGGAACTGCAACCAATGGTTCATCTTATTTACATTTTGGTGGTAGTACTTTAGATATTAAAACACCAGCATTTAAACTCGATACAGACCATCTTGATATAGATTCAGCCGCAGGTTCAAGTGGTAGTATTGCATTAGGTGCAACACCACCAATACAATACAATAGTGGAACAGGTTTCTTTGTAGATGGTGCTGGTAAATTCCTATTAGGAAATTCAGGTGGTAACAAAGTTCAATTCGATGGAAGTACTTTGACCGTTGCTGGTACTATTAATATTTTAAGTGGTGATTTAGCTGGAATAGATGCATCAACAATTAGTGGTTCTGGTAACGAAACATCTGCTTCATTAGCTGCAGAAACTGCAGGATTATTAGAGGGTTCATCTTCAATGCAAACACAAGTTGTTTTATCTTCGGCTGGAATGGCATTAAAGAATGCAGCAGGAAATACAACATTAGCTAATTATGGAGCAACAACCACAATAGGACAAACTTCATTGAATCATGTTTCTATTGGTTCCAATTCTATAAAATTAAAATCAGGTTCTGTAGATTTAATCTCGATGGTTGATGATGTATTGACAGTCGGTAATGATTCAAATAACAAAATTACAGTCCAACCTGGTTCAATGCAAATCGGTTCGGTATCAAATGGTATTACCTTTGATTCAAGTGGTGATGCAACATTTAACGGAGCAATTACTGTCACTGGTACAGATATTCAAGGATTGACAGGTTCATTAGATAGTGATATAGATGCGTTACAAGCTGGTTCATCATCAATGCAAACACAAGTTGTATTGACTGGTGCTGGAATGGATTTAAAAACAGCTGGTGGTGCAACACTTGCAAGTTATGGAGCAACCGCAACAATTGGTGAAGATGCTAATGATAAATCTCGTATGGTATTGGGTACTACATCTTTAGATTTAATTGTAGATAGTAGTGGAACGGATACAAACTTTGCTTCATTCGGTGCTATTTCAAGAGTTGGTAATGTGGCTAGTAACCACATATCTATGAGTAGTAGTGGTGTTACAGTCAAATCTGGAACAACTCAATTAGCAAACTTTGGTTCAACAGCAACAATCGGTGCAACTACCGCAGAAAACATATTAATAAATGGTAGTGGATTAAGTGTTAGAGATAATGGAACAACATTAGCAAACTTTGGTTCAACCATGATAGTTGGACAGAGTGCAACAGATAAATCTGCACTTAGAGTTGATTCAAGTGGTAATGTCACAATCGGTACAAGTAACACTACAAATATGACAATTACCGCAGCTGGTGCAATTACAATGTCAGGAGAGATAACTGCAGGAGCAGGTTCAATTGGTGGTTGGACTATTGGTGGTTCAACAATCACTGGTGGAAACACAACATTAAATGATAATGGAACAATCACATTAGGTGCAAGTGCAAACACAAGTGTTAGTGGAACCAGTAAGGGTATCTACATGGATGCTGGTGGTGATTTCTTAGCATTTGGTGATACCAAGAACCTTATAAGATTTGATGTTAGTGAGGGTGATTTAGATATTAAATCAGAAAAATTAGAATTAGTTGCAAATAAGTTTACTGCATCGTCTGCAGACCAATTTATATCATTAGGTACTGAGAAAAATATACCAGGTGGTACTTGGACAGGTAGTGAGGGTGTATGGTTAAGTGGTAGTGGTGAATTTAACTTTATGAGTGGTTCACAATTTATTAGAAATGTTAATAAACATAGTGATGGTACACCAGCTGGTTTAGAAATGAACTTTGGAAACTTTAGTGTAACCACAGCAGGAAACCTTACTGCAGTATCAGCATCGTTCAGAGGAAATGTTAGTGCAGAAAGTGGATTCTTTGGTTCAGATGCACAAGGTTGGCAAATTGATGAAAACCAATTAAGAACTGCAGATAATGCTATAATATTTGATGCTACACCTGATGAATCAAGTATCGGAATTCAATCTGGTAGTTTCAGAGCAGAGATTGTACCAGACTTTAGTTCTGCAGATGTTGTGTTAAGTGCGGGTGGTAATGTCTACACAGGTGGTGGTAGTGCTAATAGAGCAACAATCACAACCGATATAGGTCAAGGTCAAACCCAAAACTATTCTGGTAATCCATTAGTTGGTAGATATGATTCAAGTAATAGTGATACTTGGACATCTGCTACTAATTCAGGCACTGCAAATGCATACGGAGCAACTGGTGCAGATTTAACAAATAGTAAACTTTATCGTACAACATATAGTGTAAAACTTCGAGTAGAGATAAATACATCACAATACAATCAACCAAGTTTTGATATGACAGGTGCTGGTGCAAGTTTTAGTGGTACAGCAAAATTAATGCACTATGATGGTGGTAGTACTCATACACAAATTGCTGAATTAAGTTTATCTCAAAACCTTAGTTCTGAACAAATATTATTTTTCGATGATGTAACTACAGTCATAAGTAGAACAAAAACCAAGACTGTTGACCACACTGCTATAAATGCTGATGGTAATGATAGATACTATTTGATAATTTCAGATTTTGGTTGTACTAACAACGGATTTGTACAACAATATAATCCAACACCAGCAAAAACTATAACAGTCAATTCAGATATTCTTAATGTGACTGTAGAATTTAGTTCTGCTTCTCATTCACCAAGTAATAAAATAACTCAGTTAGCACCTGCTGGACTTCAAACAATTAATCTTGGTAATGCAACACTTGAAAACGAAGCAAACTCTTATTTTAGAACTGATGTTGAGGGTGATAAGACAATTGATATATTGGGTGAAACTCATGTTACTGGTTCTATTTTTATTAGAGAAAGAGGTGAAACTACACCGACGGTTAGAATTGGTGAAGGTCCAACTTCAAATACTTCTAACATTTTAATTGAAACAGATGGTAATATGAAAGTTGATGGATATATAAGAGCAGGAACTGGTTCTACAAATGGATATAGACTTGGTGCTTCTGCTGAGATGAGTTATGATAATAGTAGACTAGAATTTCATGTAGGTCATCTGGCCAGTATCAAGACATTGATTGATAGTAGTGGTAACTTACACGCTAAGGCAGATGTTGTTGGTTACTCTGCTACAATTTCTGATATACAATTCAAAGAAAACATCAATCCAATAGAAAGTGCATTATTTAAAGTACAACAATTAAGAGGTGTGGAGTTTGATTGGAAAAAAGATTATAATGATAGAGGACATGATATAGGATTTATTGCTCAACAAGTTGAGAGTGTTAAAGGTTTGGAACCATTTGTAAGTGAACACAATAATATAATTACGGATAAACCAGCTAAAGTAGTTCACTATGATAAGGTTGTTGCATTATTAGTGGAGGCAGTTAAAGAACAACAAACTCAAATAGAGGAACTTAAATCCGAAGTACAGGAGTTGAGAGATGGCTCTTCCGAGTAGCGGCAGTGAAATAAAAATATCTGCGGTTTACAATAATCAACAAGATTCATCAGGTACACCAGCAGCAGATACTAATATAAGTTTAGATACCCTTTCTGATAGTTTCGGTACAAACGCATCTGTAGTTGGAGACCTTGATGGAAATGGTACAAGTAACCAATCAACAGATAGAGATGTTTTGACTGGTAATGAGGATAAACTTGGTCACTTTTGGACTGCAAACTTTCCAGGTAACTTTGAGAATATAATATTATATAAAGGTTCACCAACATCCACTACATTATCAAGTGCGGGTAATATACTCGTAGAGGGAGAATCACTTGGTGTGTTTGCAGAAAATACTTTACATAGTGGTGATGGCCAACTTACATATACAGTCGTTAAGAATGATGGTAGTGCAGTTGGTGGTAGTAGTAATAGTGGAGTAACTGGCACTGAAAATGATAATTCATCTGGTCAATATGTTTTTGATAATACACTGGATATTATTGTTGAGGAGGTTGAATCACTAAAGTAAAAATAAGTTAATGTAGGAAGAATATAAATAGCAGAACCAGCAGTTATAGTTGCTGCACCACTTGTATAAAGTGCTTTAGGATATACTACTTCTCGTGAAGTACTATTTGTAGGACTTGAATGTG
>Ga0181405_1000762_pt1 | contig 10986 bp, 20 predicted proteins | sample 28SPOviralmetaG_FD_130134 | JGI IMG/M metagenome (GOLD analysis project Ga0181405, IMG submission 130134) | Marine viral communities from the oligotrophic San Pedro Time Series (SPOT) site, San Pedro Channel, CA, USA - 28 SPOT_SRF_2011-11-29 | ecosystem: Environmental > Aquatic > Marine > Strait...
CGACTTGTTGCTCTCTGGATATGTTCTTGGACATGGGCTTTATCAGCTGGCAGTAATCAATAATGATTCCATTTACCTTATGCTTTCTGTGCATACCCCTAGCTGTTGCTAGTATGTGATCCAGCCTGTATACGTTATCACGGATCCAGCAGTTCCAACCCTTCACGGTTTCGGTCGTCTCCCGCAGTGTCCGCATCTTATCCGCCGGAGCTAGCCCGTCCTCGAACCTACGCATATGAAGTCCTGACTTGATGCTGAAGATGCGTTTCATTATCTGATTAGCACCCATCTCAAGATTGAAGAGTAACACGCCGTTGCCCGCCGTGCATATGTTGCTCAAGAAGTTCAAGGCGTATGCAGTCTTACCGCAGCCCGGCCGTGAAGCTAGGACGCACAGTTGACCTGATCCGTAGCCACCTCTGTAGAGAACATCATCAATGGATTGGATGCCAGTCCGTAGGTATTTAGAAAAATCTACCTTACCTGTAACATCCTCAAATGTTTGATCAACAATGGTTTCCAAATTATCCCTAGTGGGAGTCAATGAGGATATGGAATCGCACTTACCCTGGATACTGGTGAGTATCTCCTCTGAGTCCTTGCCGTCCTGTAGCTGATCCTTGATAATTAACGAGAGACGGGAGAGGTTCCGTGTCCTATGGGACTCCACCATATCATCCATTAGGTTTTTAAAATGCAACTCGCTGAGACCTGCATCGTGCGTGGACCAAACAGCGTTAGCATTGAGGCCGTGCTGACCCTTGGACATATCCGTGAACAGGGACATCGTGCCAAGGATCACGCCCTTGGAGTCAAGCTTACACATAGCCTCCCACATTGTTCGAGTATCGTGAGCTGTAAAAAAGTCAGCGTTGATGCCGGACTCCTTGGCTTCATTAAGTAGGGCGTTGCACCCATCGTTCATCTCAGCCTTGAGGATTGTCCCCAGTAGGCTCTCTTCTAATTCTTTCATGGTTTTTTAGTTTTATGTTTTGTTGGTTCCAATTGTCAAATTGAGGTTCCCACTGATCCTCGCCCTGCATTACCCATTCTTCTAGGTGAGCAAGGTCATCGGAGTAAAGTGGTTTATCGGAATAGATGGAAGTAAATCCATCGAACAGTCCACCCGCATCGGTCACGAACTTTACGATAACCGTGCAGGATTCAAACTTCTCATTGTCCATGTTAAGCATATATATGTATTTCATATTAACCTTTGGATTAATGTGATGAATGCCTTGGCTGCGGTAGCAGGAACTACTCCGTTTCCCAAGAGCCTAAGTCTGTCCACCCTGCTGGAAGACCCATTAGGTGTTCGACCCAGCTTGGGTTCAGCTTGCCTGTTGCTTTCCCGCAATGACCCGCTATGTCCTCCTCCAGATTGGCTTTCTTCCGATTGGCTAGATGCTCTCGATTCTTCTCCGTTATCTCTGGATGAACCTTGTTTGCTCTTGGTGTCGGCCACGACTCTTGGTTCTTCCCACTCTTGTTGAGCTTCGCCCGGTCTGGCTGGCCAACGATGGATGGATGATTGCTCAATCCCACTTGCCCAAAGTTCGGCTGGTTGCCTATCTTGGTTCCCTCCGCCGTTGTTGGGGTTGGCCAGTTCTGAGGGTGAATCTGTTCTCTGAGATTGGCAGGTGCTGTTCTCCCCTTGCGGGTTGTCTCGAACTGCCTCTGTAGTGCCTCTGGACTCCTCTGATCCATATGATCCATCGTGTTGGGAGTTGCCCAGTTCTTCACTTGAGTGCTGAGTCCATCCCCGCTTGTCTTGCTCGCCCCCTTGCGGTTGTGATTCCCACATACGTTCGGAGTTGCCCATTTCTGTTCGTGAGTCTCTACGGCATCCTTCACTTCTTGACACAGTGGTGGCTTCTGTCCCCCAGATGGATTCTTCTTTCTGGGTTTCTGAATGTTTGCTGTGTCCATCACCGTTGGGGTTGACCAGTTCTGCAACTCTTTCGCTACTGCATTGCCCAGAGTCAACCCTCTCGTTTTGCCTATGCACGGAGGCACTGTGTTCATAGTATCCTTCCAGTCCCTCGTTGTTGTGGTATGCCATGATGAAGACTCGCTTTCTCTGATGAGGCGCGCCGACTTCTTCCGCTGAGAATATTCCTGCCGTTGCTCGATAACCCAATCCTTCCAATGTTCTGAGGACATACTGGAGAACTGGTTCTCCGTCGGCTGTCTTGCAACTGAGGATTCCTTGTACGTTTTCAAGGAAAACAATTCTAGGTTGGCACTCTCTGATTCCGTCTGCGATGTAGGGGAAGAGGTGTCTGGGGTCTTCAGTAGCTTGACGCTTTCCAGCAGCTGAGAATGGCTGACACGGGAATCCGCCAGAGAGGATGTCCACGCATCCACGAAACTTTCCGTAAGGGAATTGCTTAACGTCCGTGAAGACAGGTGCTGCATCCAGCTTTCCCTCTTCCATCTTTGCAACCAAGTTCGCGACAGGGAATCCTTCCCTCTCCACGTAAGCGATTTCTCGCAGGTTTGGCAGAACGCTTCTAAGTCCAAGCCCAATTCCTTCGTATCCTGAGCATAGGCTGAGGTGTGTAATTTTTTTGTTAGTATCCACATTGTATCTTTCTATTAATTTGTTGGTTCGTATATAAAAATGCAACTCAGCGTCAATCCCCCCCTTCCCATACTACGGATGGGTCTATCTTAGTATCTTATAACCCAAGAGGGTCGGAGGTTAACCCTTGGAGTCCGAAGACCATATGTCCAAGGGTGTTGGGCTGAGTTGCGTGTAGTAAAAAAAGGGAGAGAGGCCTAACCCTCTCCCCCCTGATAATCAAGTGATCCCTAGAATGGATCGTCTCCTGCTGGGGCTGCGGAAGGAGCCGCTGTGGGCTGATTGGGTATGCCGTCCCTGCGGTATTGCTCAGGCTGTTTGTCCTCATCAAGACGAGTCAAACGGATGTTCATAACGGGACCAGATTGGCTCTGGTTCTTCCAAGCCGCCGCACGGTATTTACCTGGTGCAGTGACTTCGAGTGTTCCTGTGGCGTGAGGCGATGAATCGGACTCACGTTTGCTTTCTGGGAATAGAACCCCAGTGTTTTCGTTGTTGTATTTTGGCATTGTATTATGGGTGTTATTAGAAGTCAAAGTCCGAGTCAGCGTTGGCTGTCTGGCTTATCTTCTTGGTTTGTGTGGTTGGCTTCTTGCCGTGATTGTTTGTAGCATCAGCGTCCTTTGTATCGTCAATAGCAAAGAGTCCGTTGAGTGCATACTTGCGAGCGTAGGAGCTAGCTGACCCGGTAATCTGTGAGTCATCCATCCCCTTGCGAGTCTCTGCTTCTCTAGCGAATCCACTTACTTGTATTGTAAATTCGCCTTCAGTATCTGCTAGCACGGCCGTGGACTTGACGTATACACGCCCACCTACTTCGACCATGTCGTCAGTAATAACAAGCGTGCAATTCCACTCAGCGAGCAGAGGTTTGACAGCTGTTAGTATGTCCTCAGCGGAGCGATAACTATACCCTCCGAACTTATTAGTCTGCCCCTTGGGAGCTTTGAGGGATGACTGAATCCCTTTGAGTTTTGAATGTATATTCAATTTATTCATGTTTATGCTTAGTTAGTTCACGGAATAGTTTGGTTCGTTCTGAGGCATTAGAACATTCCATGAGTTGTTTTCGTTTTGCCCCTAGATCTACTAAAGTGGCTTTTTGTTTTTCGGATGTCAAGCCTTTAAATCTTTTTGAAAGTTGAGTCAATCCCACGGGGTGCAATACATCCAGCTGCTCCTGCTCTAGGTAGTCCGCTATGCCGCGTAGCACGGCGGGTAAATGGCTTTGGCTAACCTGGCATCTACGGTAAGCAAAGTTTTCTATCTTGCCTAACAAGGAGTTGCCGACCCTTGATACTACACCTCGGACCATGCCGGATTGGTGGCAATGATCCACAACCCAGTCCGAAGTTTTCCGTAGTATCAAGGGACAGCTCTTGGGTTGATGTTTAACCCTCCAGTCCTTGAGTTTATTTTGAGGCAGATACATTTGCGCTGAGTTCTTTCAGTAAACCCTTGAGCGTATTCTTTTCTTGGGTCAGTTGCTTACGCTGCTCCATCATTCTCTCCATCCTAAAGGACAGAGTCCGGGATTCCTGTCGGATCATGTCGATCCTAGTTTGTATTCGTTCGACGTTACTTTCTATACTTGATATGCTCATATTATTTTTTGAAGGGACGGAGTTGGCTCTGCTCGAGTGCGTAACCCTTTCCGTAGCCTAGATCCTTTATGTTCTTTTCGTTTATTAGTTCCTTTTTCCAGCACCAGCCAACCATCTTTACTGTCCAACGATCCGGCGTGATGCACATGATATACATGTCCACATCGGGGTTGTCCTTGAGGGTTGCTAGTAACTTTCCAAATGCGTGGTGAGTGCTTTTGACATCATAGGAATGACCTTTCATTACCCCATCGGCTGATCCAGCTCGAGGGCTGAGGCCGAGGTCAAAGAATACATTCAAGTGCTTTGCTACTGCATACTCAGCGGTAACGCCTTGGGCATCTATATCAAGCCCGGCCATGTCAGTCTTCTTCATGTCCTTGACGTTGTTGCCCCTGGACAGCACCGACCGTAGGTGTCCGATGTGCTGACACATCATGACTTCGTCATCAGTTAAGTTAATCTCAATCATTTTGTGACCCCATTTTCGTATATACATTTGCCTGTCTTTTTTCTTTCTGAATTAGCCAAGGCCCTCCATGCTACCTGATCCCACTCCTCGTCAATTATGTGTCGAATGAGTGCGTCCAGTTCGTCAGCGGACTTGTCCATGTCCCAGTGAAGGGGCTTGTCGGGGTGATGCTGCTGGTTACCCAGATAGCTTAGATGTGCCACGGCTGCTAGTGCGTGAGGGAAGTATAAAATACAGCCAGAATACATAGGGTATGTCTTCCGAGCCTTAGCGTCAGTTGGTAGTGCTTTGTTCATAGTTATTGTTTTACGATGGGTTGCATTCTTAACATCCAGAACAGGCTAGCCGCAGCTTTGGCTACACGGATACCCCACTGGCTCTCTTCGTCCGTCCACTCGTAGTGCATATGTTCTGCTGTCTCGCAGTCCACAATGACGGATCTTATCTTGGGCAGATAAGGTAACTTCTGTAGGTGCATCAGCATGTAAGCTTCAATGGCTAGCTGACAGCAGTCCTTCTGGTATCGTTTAGCTTTACCTTTAGTATTCACCCTGCACTTGTAGTCCGCGAGGAAGATTCTGGAGTCCTTGATTCCTATGAAATCAACGGAGCCAGCGATCTTGATGCCCCCGTGACTGACTATCTTTTCACAGCCAAGGGCTTGGACATTGTTATTATCAATCCAGTCAAGAAACGGCATAGCCCACTTGTCCCAGCATGATTGCCCAGGGTGTTCGTCAATGCCCAGAACGTGATGGTTAATCATACGCTCGATGGTTCCGTGAACAGATGTTCCGAACTCATGTGATGGGATTAACTCGCCATCTTTTGGGTGCGGTCTCGTTCCGTAAACCATCTCGGCAAGGTCGGACCACGGCCTGTGCGGATGTTCTCTGGCTAGGTCAGTCATCATCCTTGGCTTGTAGACTTCATCAAGGAATGAGTCCTTGACTATGCCTAGCACGGTCGTGACTGATGGATAAACGTCTGCTCCAGCTTTACGAGCCTGTGCAGGAGTCCCCACCTCGGCCTCGAACTGAGGCTCCGATGGGTTCTGGCAGTTATAGAAGTGACTCATAGTTCCTCTTGGTCAAGGATGAAGTTGAGTCCATCGCGAAGAGCATCGAGGTCAGAGCATTCATTTGTATTGTGGTCCGCTTGCCATAGAGTGCCGCCGTCAGCGGTCATAATAATAAGCGTCCGGCTACCCTCTGGATTTACTACGTTGTCGATGTAACAAGTCCGTAGGTGTCTCTGTGCCATTAGCCCAAGTAACTGAGTGTCGCTGCGAGGCTCTAGCTCAGTCTGAATCGGCATAATATACTGATCCCCTGACTCAAGCTGTCCGATGCGAGCATCAGAGAATCTGCCACGGAGTCCCACAGCTGATACGATTTCATCTTTAGGCAGACCTATAGCTGGTCCATCTGGATAGGTGTGTATTTTTATTTTCATATGTTTAGTCGGTTGGTTTGTTTATAGTGAAGGGTTAGGCTCTGATACCATGTCGTTCATGAAACCATAGCGGTGGGCGGTGCGAACGCTAACTGCCGCGTATTTGTTTCCTATATACTGACCGTAGTATAAAGATTCGGAGGAGGGATACTCACAATTACGAGATTTTCGTAAGCTGTTTGCAGCTTTGTCTCTGAAGTCTTGCTCCAGTTGTGTGCGTTCGTGCTTTGGTGTTCTTAGTAGGTCTTGTTTCATGTTTGGTTTGGTTTTTTGTAGGCACAACTTTACTTAAAAAGCGTGCAGTAAAATCTGAGTAATATGTTGGATCATTCGAGTGCTATGTTAGAGTATCTAATTACCATAACTTACATCTGATTCCATATAGGCATACCCTAGCTTTCCTGTCAAGGAGAAGTTATGTAAGTCAATGAAGGACAAAGAGATTTAACTAGTTCGGTCGATTGTTTATATGAGGTAAATTAAGCCTACCCTTAGCGGCATAGTATTGATTTTCATCAATCGTGCTACTCTCTAAAGCTTTTTTTAGATTCATGTGACTGCTCCGGGCTAGCTTATTGACCCGTCTCGCTTCATCGTTTACCTTTTGAGTAACCTCGTCCTTCTTAGCCTTCAGCATCTTCGTGCTGTAGATGCCTCGCCGGACTGCAAGGTGACGTAGTGCCTCCGGTCTACCCTCCCACGGAGTTCCCTTGGCCGCGTTGTTCCAGCTCATTCCCTCCTTTTCAATTCGTTTTATGACTAGCGATAGCCAGTTAGCCTCAGCCTCTGGATCGACACAGATTTTTTGCCTGTTCGGCCTACGTTGCACGGCATCGGTTATGTCCGCAGTTTTGAGGAGTTCGTGATATTTTTCTGTCATTGACTGGCAAAAAGCCAGCGCAGATTTGGCGTGTCCGTTATACATATTTAGTTGTTGTTAGTTGTTGTGCTGCGCGGTCTCGTTTACGCAGTCTCGTTTGGATAGTGACAAAAGCCTGGGCTTTGTCCACGAAAAAAAGCCCCCCAGGTGAAAACCTAGAGGGCCGTGCTTTAGAATTGTAACCAGTAAAGGCCGTAGCAAACGCAAACGATTGCCGCTGCCACGCTTGCAACTATGCTGAGTACAAAAACTTGGTCGTCGGATAGTTTCATATTAGTACTCCAAGTGTGCCTCAAGCGGTGAGTTTCCGTGATCGTTGCCAGCTCCTTTCTGGCTCCCGTAAACTACCCTTTGCCCGTAAGTCATTTGCCTTCCCGTGTTGTTGGAGTGACTTGGCTTGTCTTCTAACCAGTAGGCAACCACGTTTCCAAGGTGCTTTTTGGCCTGTTTGATAGCGGTCTTTAGGCTCTTAGTTCTCGAGCAACTGTTTCGCTCCGTGTAACCAATAGCTTGTCGGCTAAAGCTTTTACAGAGCGGGGTTCCAAAAACATGGACCTCGAAGTGAATAGGATATTTTAGTTCGTATTGTTTTTTCATAGTATCGTTTATGTTGGTTAGTTAGTTGGCAATATGCCATGTTGCTTGCTGTTTATCTTGCGCGGCATCGCTTAGCTCGAGGCCGTAAAGCATTGCACCCGCGATTAAAGCTCCCAGGGCAAGGACCATGATTAGTTCAAGTAGTTTCATAGTATCGTTTATGGTTGTATCGTTTATGTTATTGGATCGCCGGTGATTTCCGGCACCCAAAAAGCCCGCATCCCTAAGAATGCGAGCTGTGGCAATTAATCCATAAAACACGCAAGGCCAACCGCGTGCGGACAGTACTCATTGTTGGTTAATAGCTCAAAGCATTCATCTGCTCTGTCGTTGGCTAGCTTGCCAAGTTTTCCGAAGCACTCTAGCTCCGTTGCGTCGTCATCCATATGATATCCGCAATCTAATTGGAAAAGCCGTGCAATATATATCACGGCTTCTGGTTTCGTTTTTAAGGGAGTCTCAAGTAGGACTTTTAGTTCTTTTTCTTTTTTACTCATAGTATCGTTTTTTGTTAGTTGGTTAAACGGGACATCCGTCACCCAAAAAACCCCACCCTTGTGAGGTGAGGCTGTGAGGTTTTAGCTAAATGCTACGCCAAGTAACTTCAGTTTGTTTATATCTTCTTTTACTTTATTTATAGCAATGTCCCAGTCTTGGGGTAGATGGTAGATAAACTCCGAATCATCTGCATTAATATCTGGAATCTCCGACTGGATTGTAATTAATCCCTTTGAGGTATCTATGGTAATATCACTAGCCTTCCAAGATAGCTCCTGATAATCACATGAATCCAAAAAGACATTTTTAACTGCTGTTGCAATCGATCTGTCTGGAATAGTTACCCAAAACTTAAAGGTGGCTTCTGTTTTAATAGCTTTTATTTTTTCCATGGTATTTATATTTTTGTGTTAGTTGGTTATAAGCGGAATGCTTACACCCAAAAAGCCCCACCCTTGTGAGGTGAGGCCGTGGATTATCCGTCAAAGTTGTGACGAATTATTTCAATCATTTTATTTAAGTCATTGGCGAAATACTCGCTCGTATAAATGATCGTATGGTATTCGTCGTATCGTTTGTCGTACGTGAAATACCATCCAGTTTCCTTGCATATAAAAACGACTGTCTCGCCTGATTCGTAGCAACCCTCTAACCACTCTGAGTGCGGCTTAGGCAGCTCGCCCATTTCAAAGGAATCGTATTCCTTAAATACAATGAGGTTTCTAGTATCAATTGAGTTCTCTTCTACAATGTCCGCGATAGTAACGGACGGAAGGTTTGAGTAATCTTTTATTTCCATAGTATTGATTTATTTATGTTGGTTATAAGCGACATGCTTACACCCAAAAAGCCTCCTAGCTATTAGCTAAGAGGCCGTGTGGTTTTCCTATTGGAAGTAAAGAGGTCTTGCCCACCTTTGAAGCAGTTCAAGCGTGTCAAACTCTCCGCTATTGATTGTTATACAACAGTAGTAAGGGCAAACTTCAGCAGTTGGATCGTATAAGTAATGCCAACCTGTGGCTTTGCACTTGTACACCTCTACTTTGTCACCTTCTGCAATGTCGTAGGCATCGCACTCGCTTGGATCAATCTTTTCGCACTCTTCAAAAAGCAACTTGGCATTTGCCTGTTCGCTTTCCATATCCTTAGCGGATTGAATAACGCTTTCAAAGAGTTTAACCATTTGAATGGTTTGCTCTAAGGTTTCGCAAACGATATAATCTGATTTATCTCCGCATTTGACCGCGTAGTTGTTAATCTCCTCTTTATCAATATTGGATTGCGTAGAGTTAGGAAGTAAGACAGTCATGTAATCCGGAAAATCTGGATTAGGAATATCTCTGCTTATTGACGCTACTAAGTCATCTCCGTAAGATGAATCAGACCATTTGCTACCAAGCTTTTTAATTAGCTCATTCATGATAGGTTGAACAAACTCTGGATTGTGATTTTTATATATCATGGTATTTATTGATTTATGTTGGCACTCGCTATTTACTCAGCACCTTGTAAGTGCCGCGGGCTTGTGACCGTCTCAGAGTGAGGCTAGTTTACCAACTATGTCCCCCGTGCTAGGTCGTCATACATCTCTGCTTTACCAACAGAGAGAAGCTAGTGGATGGACTGTCAAAGAACGGAACTGCACCCCCAATATGCATACCTTCCAACCCTATGCAAGCTTTTTTATCCAGATACTTATTTGCCCTTGTGGCCTCCGTTTCCGTGACCCCGTGGCATCCCCCTCTCTGCCCCTTTATAAGTGGCCCTCTCTCCGCGTTTCCTGCATCGCTGCGCTTACCTTGTGGATGGAATGGACCACCCTTGGAATGAGTGGAATGAATACATGGCATTAATCCTTTCCGTTACTGATAAAGAATTAAATCTCTCATACATAAGCAAACCCCAAGCAAACTGGACCATTGGGAAGCTTCCTTGTTGCACCCTGATAGCTCGAGCCGTCCCCAGTGATTGCAAGCTCGGCTGGGGGGGGGCGGGGGTCGCGTCGTGTGCCGGCTAGAATCGTATATATCATCAGACACCCCTTTAAAAAATAGATAACTCATAGGCCATACTATCCGCATACTACCCTTGTATTACTCAGTAGGGTTACTGCTCTAATGCTCCTTTGTTCCAGCGGAGATTCCGGATTCTATGTAGCACGAATTTCCATGTCAAGCAAAAAATCCAATTATTTTTGATCCAGGGGGAAGTAATCCTTGACATGTGTATAAGTCCTTCCTATCAAAGACATAATGAGTACCCTAAATCCTACCCCTGAGGAGATGCGACTGGACCTAATGGCTAGTATATCTGAGAGTATTCAGGCAGTAAGCAAGGAGAAGGAGACTATGAAGGTCAATAGTCTAAGCCGTGCTAACCCAGGGAAGGTAGCTGAGATACTTTATCATTACGCTATGGGCGAGACTCAGACGAAGATGGTGAAGAAATATAAGTTCAATCGAGATACTGTGATCTCAGTACTGACTGATTATGCTGACCACATAGGGAAGTTCCGAGAGGTAACTGGCCGACTAGCGGCCAGAAACTACTTGAACCTGTCCTCATTGGAAGAGGACCTCATTGAGAAAGTCCGTGGTAGGTTAGAAGGTGATCCAGAATTTGAGGTATCATTCCGTGACCTAAAGGAGCTATCCATAGCTAAGGCTAACGCAGGTAGGGAGGCTTTGACTGCTAGAGGCGAGGCTACACAAATCACGGAAGATAGAAAGGTCTTCACCCAGGATGATTACGAGGCTACGATCAAGGCAGCTAGGGATAGGATCAAGGAAGCTAAGACAATAGAGGCTGAGGTTAAGGATGCCTAGATCAATTATGGATTCAAGCTATGACCCCATCTATGACCAGATACGAGGGATACTTGGAGAACATTTTGAGA
>Ga0181405_1000764_pt1 | contig 10985 bp, 7 predicted proteins | sample 28SPOviralmetaG_FD_130134 | JGI IMG/M metagenome (GOLD analysis project Ga0181405, IMG submission 130134) | Marine viral communities from the oligotrophic San Pedro Time Series (SPOT) site, San Pedro Channel, CA, USA - 28 SPOT_SRF_2011-11-29 | ecosystem: Environmental > Aquatic > Marine > Strait...
AGGTATGTCTCAAGAAGAAATAAATGAAATGGTACAACGTAACGTAGACCACTTAGAAATTATTTTAGCTTACGAACCTGTAGACGAAGATGATGATACACCAGATGTAAAAGGAGACTCATCAGATAAGTCTAGCTATACAACAGCTATCACAACTGGTAAAGCTTACATCGAAGCAAACTAAAATAACATGGAAATGGTGTCCCCTTACATTGTTTGGAATGTTCTCATAACTTTGATACTTGCTCCAATCTGGTTTCAGATTAGACAAAACTCTTCAGAGCTTAAAAGACAAGACATACTCATTAATAAAACTCGTGAAGAGATTGCGAAAGAGTATGTTACTAAAGATGAATTAAGAAACGACATGTCAACCTTAATGGATAGAATGGATAAAATCAGTGAAAAGCTTGACAAACTGTTTGAAGTCAAGTAAAATAGGTATATAGGATTTAATAATGTCAAAAAGAAGAAATAGAAAAAGAAGCGGTGGAAAAGTTAGACAAGACTATACTCAAGGTGGTAGGGTTGGATATCGTGAAGGTGATGAAGTAGAAGAACTTAAGCGTAATGCTTTAAGAGCAGAAAGAGTAGACAACCGTAGAGGTCAACAAGAAGCACAACAAATGCCAAATGCTTCTTCAGCACCAACAACTACTACAACATCAACTGCTCCGCAAACTCAAGTTCAAGATCAACAAGTTGGAGAAGCTACACCTGCACCAACACCTGCACCTAAAACTCAAGCACAAATTGAAGAAGAAGCTAGATTAAAAGCAGAAGCAGATAGATTGGAAGCAGAAGAAGCTAGATTAGCATCAGCACGTGCTCAACTTATTAGAGATACTACTGCGGATAGAGAAAGAACTGCTCGTATTCAAGAGACTGCTGATACTATTACACAATCTGCACAAGGTGTTGTACCTGAATCTGCAGTTATTCCAGAAGCTCAACAAGTTTCTACAGATATACCAACAACAACTACAACAATGGCAGCACCTACAACGGTTACTGCTGCACAAGCTGCACAAGTTGCACCAGAGACAGTTACTACAGGTGATGTAACAACTGCACAAACTCCACAAGAGATACAAGCTGCACAAATGAGAGCAACTACTGTAACTCCGGATGCACAAGTAGAAGCTGCACAAGGTCAAATATCAGAAGATGCTATTGCACAAGCTGCAGGTGTTGAACGTATAGACACAACTGAAGCTGCAACCATTGATATTCCAGAGGGTGCATTAACTGAAAGAGTTGTTGGTACCTTAAGTGAAGGAGCTAAATCAACTGCTGCTATGAACGTAGGTAGTTCTTTGTCACGTATTACAAGAGCTAAGAAACAACTATCAAATGCTGGACTAAGTGATGCAGATATTACAGAACTTGGTAACGACCCAGAATCTTTAGAAGCTAGATTAGCAGATTTTAGTGAAGCTGAAAGAGGTATTATTGAAGGCTTACCACAAGAAGCATTAGTATCTAATCAGTTAGACAGTTTATTAAGTGGTATTGAAGAAGGTGAAATTCCTGCATGGGCGAGACCTGCTGTTGCATCAGTAGAATCTATGTTAGCTCAACGTGGTATGGAAGCTTCAACTGTAGGTAGAGATGCCTTGTTCAATGCTATTATAACATCAGCTATGCCGATGGCTCAGTCTAATGCACAAGCGATACAAGCTAGTGTTGGACAACAAAGAGCTATTGAAGCTCAAGAAGCTGAAGCCAATGCTGCAAGAGGACAACAGACAGCACTTTCAAATGCTCAAAATGTTTTCCAAATGGATATGGCTCAGTTTAGTTCTGACCAGCAGATAGCACTTTCTAATAGTAAGTTCTTACAAACTGTAGGTATTACAAATGCTACAATGGACCAACAAGCTATTATACAAGATGCAGCATTAATGTCTCAGGCTAACTTAGCTGAAGCAGACTTTAATCAGCGTACACAAATACAAAATGCTCAAGCATTCTTACAAATGGATTTAACTAATCTAAGTAATAATCAACAAGCAAATGTATTAAAAGCTCAACAAAATCAACAACGTGTGTTAAGTAACCAAGCTGCTCAAAATGCAGCATCTCAGTTTAATGCTGCTAGTGAAAATCAAACTAATCAGTTTATGAGTAACTTACAAGCACAGATGAATCAATATAATGCTTCTCAAATGAATGCAATGGAACAATTCAATGCTACACAAGATAATGCTGCTGCAGCCAGAGATGCACAAAGACAAGCTGATCTAAATAAATTTAATGCTCAGTTAGTAACACAAGTAGATCAGTTTAATTCTCAACAAGACTTTGCAAGGAATCAATGGAACGCACAGAATGCTGCTGCTGTTGAAGCTTCTAATGTTCAGTGGAGAAGACAGGCTAACACCATTAACACTGCTGCACAAAATCAAATCAACATGCAGAACGCACAGAATGCTTATGGTTTATCATCACAAGCTCAATCATTCTTATGGCAAGAATTAAGAGATCAAGCTGACTTTGATTTTAGAGCTTTTGAAAACGAAGAGAATAGAAAGGCACAGATAATATCTACAGCTATGGCTAATGAAGGTAAAGCAGGTGAAAAGTATGATGATTATTTAGATAATTTATTAGGTAGTTTAGCTGGGTCGTATAATACTGCATATACATATAATCCGTTTAGACCGGGAGTTTAGAAAATGGGATGGTTAAGAAAAGTAGGTAGAAAAATAAGTAAAAAACTTGGTAAAGTTTTTGGAAGCAAATTAGGTGCGGTTATAGGTGCTGTAGGATTATACATGCTTATGGGTCCAGTAGCTAAAGGATTAACAGGGTGGGCACAAAGTGCCTTTGGAGGTGCAGCCAAAGCAGGGGCAACGACAGCTACTACAGCTACTCAAGCTGCTGCAACTGCTGCAAGTGATGCTGCTGCTGCAGAAGCCATAGCTGCATCAGGAATACAATCAGCAGGTGCATCAGCAAAATTAAGTGAAACAGCTTTACTAGCCGGTAAAGAGAACTTAGCAAAACAAGCTGTATCAACTACTGCAACAAATCAAACAGTTGCTGGTCAAATAGCAAACGCTACAAATAATATGGATGTAGCTAACTCAGCTATTAGTGCTATTGATAGTGCTGCTATTTCAGGCTCTACAAATGTTTATCCAACTATTACAGATAGTCTTATTAATGAAGCTGTACCTGCATTAGATCAACCTTTATCTGTTGTTAAAAATAATCTTGCAGAGCAAAGTAAATTAGCTTTTGATTCAAGTAAGTATACAAATTTAGAAGCTGGTAAAATATCTCCAGAGATGCTTACAGATAGTTTTAATGCTCCTGTATCAGGTCAAGCTACTTCAGGTCCAACAGTTGATTTTAATGCAATAGCAGACGATATAGCAAATAAAAGAGATTTAGGTATTGATAATATTAATTTACAAGACTTTGTTCCTACTGAACAAGTTCCTGTTACGCAATCAATAAAATATCCAGATGCATTAACAGATGCAGAAACATTAAAGTATGCTGATAGTTTACCTAGAGAAAATTTATTTGCAAAAGGTGTTGATAAAGTTAAAGGTTACTTTGGTGATGAGTTTGTCGGTGATACTGTGCAAGGTGTTACAACTGGATTAATTATGGGTGAGCTACAAGGTGATTATGAAGAACCATTTAGAAGTGCTGGTGTTGCATCACAGCCTATATCAGAAGCTGCTCAAGGAAATTATATACAAGCAGTCGGACCTTCAGCAATGGCTGCTACAGGAATGACACGTATGCCTAGCTTCCAAGAGTTATCTCAACAAACTCTTTACGGGACAGGTTCTTCAAATTATTTATCACAATTTTATCAACCATTAGCAACTCCACAAGCGATAGGATAGGAACATGGCAATATCAGAAAAAGCAACAGAATTTTTAGGTAATAGTTTAGCTACAGGCAGACCTGTACCGGGACAATCACTTACAAATAGTCCAGAACAACCTTACAAATGGGAACAACCACCAGAGTTTGTTAATACTAAAGAAGCATCTTTGTATGTATTTGGTGTATTGACAACTCCAGAAACTGTTCCTAATTTATTAGAATCAGTTGCTAATGGTGTTGGTGTTGTAGACCTTGCATCTATTGTTTTATATTCTGGTTTCTTAGAAGGTAAATGGAATCCTGATTTAATGACATTATTAATGGAGCCAACCATGTATATGATTATGGCATTGGCTGAGAAAGCAGAAATAGATTATGTGTTAGAATCAGATGAAGAATTAAATAAGAAGCCTACTAGTGGAGAAGAAAATTTAAAAACTTTAACTATGGGAAACAATGCATTAAAAGAAATTAAAAATGCATCACTTAACAAGATTAATCCACAAACGATACCAGTAGAAGTTAGACAACAAATAGAAAAAATTGAATTACCAAAAGGACTACTAGATCGTCAAGACAGACCTGATAGTTTATTGAGTAAAGAGGACAAATAATATGGCAGTAAAAGATTTCACAAGTTTATTAGGTAAAAAAAGTGCAGGTACAAATTTTGGTGATTTAGCTGCTGCTTATTTTAGTGGTAACAGAAAAAAAAGTAATAGAAATAGAAATTTACTATTAGCTTCATTTCTTTTTAATGCTAAAGAAAGTAAAATGCAATCTCAAGTAATGAGTCAATTAGAAGATTTAGAAGATGAAAAAACATACAAACTTGCTAATGCAAAAGCTAATTATGCTAAACAATTAAAGTTACAAAACCAATATGATGAAATACAAAATAAAGGTATACCAGAATACTATGATGCTGATGCTGAAATAGAATTTAACAAGTGGGTTGAAAATAATGGTTTAAATGCAAGTTATTATGATGGTAGTAACATTAGCGGTACAAAGCAAAAAAGAGAATTTAAAAATAACTTTGCAAATTCTCAGTATAACGAGTTTAAAAAAGTATATGGTGCAGATACTCCTAGATTAGGTAGTGAAGAAGAGTATACAAAAGAAGCATTAGACTACATTAAAGCAAAACGTAGAGAAATTACTAGCCCACAAAATATTAGTTTAGTACACAGAGGATTAAATAAACTAAGTGGTGGAAGAATTGGTGGAGATTATCAAGACAAGTTATTAGAAAAAACTAAAACAGAACAAGCCGAATATGATAAACAAGTTAAAGATGCTGAGATATTTAACAATCCTATAGCACGTTTAAATATAGTGGGCATGGATGCTAAATCTAAAGCAGAGCTAACTAGTCCTATTAATCAAAAAAATATTATTATTGAAAGAGGTCAAATTGATGATGTGTTAGAGTCTCAATATGGTGTTAGTCCAGAAAGTGCTTATGGTAAAGCTCTTAAACAACAGTTCCAAAGTTTACCACGAAATGAAAGAACCGTAAATGCATTTGAAACTGAAGTAGCATCTTCTATTACAAATAGATTTATAAAAGAACACGAGTTTACCGTTCAAGAAATTACAAATAAATATGCACAGTTAAAAAATACAGATCAATACAAAACTATGGATGAAACTGAGTTTAATGCTCTAAGAGATAAAGAAATTAGAACTGCTATTGGTGTTCCAAATGCAGAAGAAGATATTAAAGATGCTGCAAGATTCTATGCTGGACTTGCTGCAGATATGGAAGCAAATGCAGATTGGAATAGGGCTGATGCAGGACCAGATGCTCTTAAGAAAAAAGCAGCTTATCTTAAACAAAAAGAAGATGAGTTCTTTGAAAATAAAATTGCAGGTGAGTTTGGAATTAAAACTAAAGCCCAGATTAAACAACAGCTTTACCCAACGATTGCAATTGATACCGCTACGTTGGTTGCTTCAGGACACGATGATACAACACTTGCTGTTGCAGGTACCAGAATAGATCAAACTTTATTAGCTAAATATAAAACTTCAACAGTGCCAGAAGATCAAGCATTGTATAGATATATTACGACAGGTGTAGAGCAAGGTGGTTTAGGTGGTGATACCATCGCAAATACATCTTGGGACGATGAAACTAATCAGTATCAAGCAATAATTAAAGACTTAAAACAACAGTCTTACGTGAAAAATTTAGTAAGAAATGCACAATATAACATTGACTTATTAATGTCAGACCCTGATGAAATTGCTAGGTTTGCTAATCCTTAAGCTAAACAGGTAATATATTTATGGCTTCACGTTACGAAGTTTACAAAGACGATTTAAAAACTAAGAGAGAAGTTGGTTCAGATATTTCTGAACTTAAAAATTTATATAGTTCTACTCCTAGATTTTATTCGGATATGGACTTTGATCAATTTTTAGATTATGCAACAGAAGGCTCTACTTCAGACTTAGATAAAAGTGTTTCTAACTACAGAGAACAATCTAAAATTATTCCAGAAGACCCATTAAAAAAAGACCCTGATTATTATAAAAAATTATTTTCAATTCAAGATAAAGATATTGAAGAAGCTGCAGAACAAAGAAAATTTAAAGGATTACGTAGAACAGCAGCAAATGTAATAGGTGAATCTACATCATCAATGTTAAATCTTATGCACAACTTTTCAATGGGTGCAGATGATTTTTTAACTAAGCCCGGTGAAGATATAAACTTAACTGAAAGAGATGTAGAAAAAAATATTGAAAGAGGTGTTAATAAATTTATTAGAAAACCTTTTGGCTCTACTCGGTTTGGTCAAACAGATTTGTATGAAACAAAGTACGATGAAAAAACAGGTGAAGAGTATTACGAATTAAAAGAAGCTGAAAGCACAGCAGAATCTATTGCAAGACCTTTGGGTGAATTAGTGTATGGATTTCAAGCATTAAAAGGGGCTAAAGTTACTAAAGGAATTAGTAAACTTACAGATAAACTAAAAGAAAGAGTGAGGCTTGACCCCCGTGGAAAAGGTAGACCTTCAAAAGCTAGACTAGCTGCAGAAAGTAATGAGTTATTTAAAAATAGATTAATTAATTCTGGTGCTATGATAGCTAAAACTGAACTAGCTTCACAGTTTGCATTCGCAGACGACCCAGAGTTTACAATTGTAGCTAGTAAATTAGCACAACATTTTGGTGATGATGATAATGCTTTAGCTGATTTATTTAATTATTTAGATGCTGATGAAGATAGCACCGAAACAGCTAGAAGATTATCTTTGTTATTAGACGGAGTCTTTATGACTGGTGCAGTATCTACTGCTATTGGAATCGGAAAGGTTACGGTACAAGGTGCTACAAAATTAATTAATAAAATTAAAGGTGAAGGACCAGAAGCGGTTGATGCTTTCAAGAAAGTTATTAATGAGGGTAGAAAATCTGATAAAGCTGCTAAAGTTGTAGACAAACCTAAACCTGATCTTGATCTTGTAACAGATTGGAACGCTAAAATATTTAGAAATAATGCGTTAGGTCGTAGTATAAACGAAGCTCAAAAAGTAATGCAACGTGGTTGGTTTAATTTAAGACGTTCATCCGGAATGAACTCTCCAGAGATGCATAAGATTATAAAATCTGGTGAGTATGATAGAATTGGTTGGTCGCAACGAGCTATGGATTTACACTCTAATCTAATAGTTACAATGAAAGAAGCTGCTAAAGATTCTAAAGTAAAGTTTGCAGACATAGAAGAAGACTTTGGACATTTTATGGTAGGCAGTTTAAAAAATGGTAAGAAGATTAAACTAAAAGATTTACCAGAAAATGTAAGACCTTATGCAAAACAAGCAAGAGGAACAATTGATGCATTAAGTAAATTATTATTACAATCGTCTCACATTCCAAAAGCTTTACGAGAAGAAATAGAAAAAAACATGGGTACTTATTTAAGAAAGACCTATGAAATTTTTGAAAATCCAAACTGGACACCTTCAAAAGAAGTAGTTAGTAAAGCTATTGCTGAAGTCAAACAAAGTATTAAAGCAGCAGATGTAGCTAGAGGATTAAAACGTTTAAAAAGTGATGATTATTATCAGCAAGAAGCTGAAGTAACTGTTCAAAAATGGATGAGCAGAGATCAATTAGAAGCTGCATCTACACATATTAATAAAGTTTTTGGTGCTCCAAAAGCTGAAAAATTATTTAAAGCTAGAGTAACATTAAAACCTGCTGTTGAAGAATTACTTGGGGGGCAAACTGTTTCAACAACAACTGCGGTGTTTAGAACCATTGAAACTCTTGCTCATCAACAGAGTAAATATAGAATGTTTGATGATTTAGCAGATCAAGGATTGGGTAAATGGTTTTTTAAAGGAACAACTAAAAAAACAGTAGCCCCTGATCCACGAATGAGACAAGGAACTATTAAGGGTGAACAGTTTGGTAGATTAAACGGAGCACAAACTACACCAGAGGTTGCTAGATTATTTAATAAAATGAACCAAGTTGATACTCAAGGTCCTGCTAGAAAACTTTATGGTTTATTTTTAAAAGGTAAAGGTTTTGGACAGGCTGCTGCTACTGTATATAATTTAACAACGCACGTTAGAAATACTATTGGTGGTGGTATTATTGTTTTAAGAAATGGTTTAAATCCATTTGGAGAAGAGACTAATAAATCTTTTGAAATATTAGCTAATCAATTGCGTAGGGCTGGGACAAAAGGCGATGATGAACTTAGTAAAATTTATAATGAGTATCAAAAACTAGGTTTGGTAAATCAAAACGTTAGAGTCGGAGATTTTAAAGCTTTAATTAATGATTTACAACTTGGAAGTAAAAATAATTTTAACGATGTTTCAGATGGTATTTTAAGAAAAATAGGTTCTGGTGCTAGTAGAATAAATAAAGGTTTAACAAATGTATATGTAGCAGAAGATGATTTGTTTAGAATTCTTACATATAATAAAGAATTAAAAGTTTTACAAAGAGCAAATGGCATGGTTTCTGGGGCAGCTAAAAAGTCTACTCAACAATTAAAACAAGAAGCTGCAGACATTGTTAGAAATACTATGCCAACATATGATTTAATTGCTCCTACTTTATTAGGTTTACGAAAAGCACCTATTGGTAACTTCTTTTCATTTACTGCAGAGCAGTGGAGAAATAATTATCACACATTGATTAGAGGTATTGATGAGATTGCTTCTGGTAATGAAGCACTAGTTGAAAGAGGAATGCAACGTTTGGCTGGTCAAATGACAATTACTTATGCAGGATACAAAGGTTTAACTGATACCAGTAAATACTTTTTTGGTGTTACTGATGAAGAAGAACAAGCTATTAGAGATTTAGATTTAGCTGATTGGTCTCAACATAGTGCATTAGTTTTTGATAGAACTAAAGATGGATTTTTAGAATATACAGATTTAACTTATACAGACCCTAGTGCTCCAGTTACAGATGTTCTTAGAGCATTTTTAAATGAAGTAACAGAAGGTAGAAATCCAAAAGATACCAAAGAAAAAATTGGAGCAGGAGTATATGAAGCTGCTAAATTATTTGTCAAGCCTTTTTTAGGACCTTCTATTGTAACCGAAGCTGGTCTTGATGTTTTATTTCAAGGTAGAGATTTTGAAACTGGAGAATATTTAGATGGATTTAATATTCAAAAAGGTTTTACTGACCCTGATAACTTAGGAGTTATATTATCTCATATAGGAAAAGAATTAATTCCTAGAGAAATTAAAGATGATTACAGTTTATTTTTAGGTAAAAAACGAGAACGAATTGATAAAGGTGAGATAAGTCTTGAAGATGAATTATTTTCTAGAGTTACTGGACAAAGAACTCAAATTGTAAAACCTGATAGAATACAAAGAAATTTTAGTTTTAAAGTTGGTGACTTAAATACACAAGTACAACTTGCAAAAGATAATTTAAACACTTATGTTTATGATGATACTATGACACCTGATAAATTGTTAGCTGAGTATCAAGATGGTATTGATGCCTACTATCCTAGTTTTGTTAAAGCTAAATTAGCTTATGAAGGAGCAGTTACATTAGGTATAGACAAATATAAAATTGATAAGATTGCTAGAACAAGATTACGAAATTTTAATAATAAAGAAAAAACAGCTTTTACAGAGTTTAATAATTCTTTTACACCTATACGATTAACACAATCTCAATTAACATTTTTTAAATTAAACGGTGATTTTTCTGACAAGTCGTATTCACAATTTTTAAAAGAATATAATGATATTTATTCTAGATTTTCTCATTTACCTATTGTAAGAGAATCTTATTATCATTGGTCTAACCCAGAACTAGCATCTAAAAGATTAAGATATGACCCATTAAAACCAGAGCCATCTAAATTTAATTATGCAACTGGTGGTATAGTAGAAGGAGAAGACAACGTACCCTTTACTAAAGAAGACCCAGCAGATAGAGTTGACCCGTTTACTGGTGAACCTTACCAAGAACAAATGGATAGGTTAGGTTTTAAACATGGTGGTCCACATAGTTCTGCTGAACAATACTCATCTGACCCTTTTATTCAAAGTATTATAACAATAGAAAGTTCTGCTAATCCAAATGCTGAAAGTCCTGTAGGAGCTAAAGGTCTGATGCAACTTATGGAAGATACAGCAAGGCAACCGGGATATGGGGTTAAACCTTTTCAAGGAGATAATTTATTTGACCCTAAAGAAAATGTTAGGTTTGGAACTGATTATATAAATGCAATGATAAAAAAATATGGTAATAAAAAAGATGCAGCAGTAGCCTATAATTGGGGTCCGGTGAATACTAATAGATGGATAAAAGATGGATCAAATATTGAAGCATTGCCAAAAGAAACTCAAAACTATTTAACAAAATTAAAAAATTTAGGGCAGTTAGACTAATGCTACTTTACACAGAGAAACAATTAGGCATAGCCTATAACATTTATAGAATGCACCAGATTGGACAAGGGCTAGGCTTTATGGAGTTAGAAAACTTTAGAAGGCTTTACGAAGAATTATTAGAAGAGGTGTATGATGTTCCCATTTGAAATTATAACTATGCTAGGCTCTACTTTAATTAGTAGTTTATTAAGTCTGTGGTCACAGAGATTAAAGGCTAAACAAGATGAGCA
>Ga0181405_1000765_pt1 | contig 10984 bp, 6 predicted proteins | sample 28SPOviralmetaG_FD_130134 | JGI IMG/M metagenome (GOLD analysis project Ga0181405, IMG submission 130134) | Marine viral communities from the oligotrophic San Pedro Time Series (SPOT) site, San Pedro Channel, CA, USA - 28 SPOT_SRF_2011-11-29 | ecosystem: Environmental > Aquatic > Marine > Strait...
AGAAACAACTCCGTTTTTTCCAGCCTCTGCATATAATTTATTCTTTAGATATTTTTGCCCTTACGAGGAGCTTATCGAGCCTACAACTACAAACGTTGATTTTATAAACAGGAGTATTGATACTGCTGGTGTTATAGACGGTGCGTATTTTATGAAGTCTGATTCTAATTTTTTACCGGATCCTATTTCTTCTGATTTGAGCGCATTTTCTGATACAGAGCAGCAATTCTACTATTCTGATTTAATAGAAGGCGGTATTGCTAGTTTAAGTGGCGCTTCTATACAACGTGCTTTATTAGATGATACTACTACAGTTACAGAGAGTTTAACCGGTAATTTTTCTTTAAATCTTCAACTTACCGCTTTAAATAGTTTGTATAGTAGCTACGAAGGTGGTAGATTTACAGATAAGTTAAACTTTGATTATAACTTAGCTTCTCAAAGCTATTTTTACGACGATACAGTTTTAGAAACTACTACTGTAGTTAGTAATACGTCAGCTGCTTTTGATAAATTTAACTCTAAAAATCTACAGGGTAAAATCTACGTCAAGAATTCATCAACTAACACGGGCGGTGAAATCTTTGATATACTACCATACCTTTCATCGAAATATAGCGCAACCATAGTTAGCGATCTTTCAAGCAAAGTTTTAAATTTCGACTTAATGTATGATACATTATTCATACAAACAAGTAGTTTCTTTGTAATTGAGCAATTAAAATTTGAAGATACTAAATTTATTGATCCTTTTACTGATAATATATCGCTAACTCTGAATACTAATAATTTTGATAAAATAAGTAATAGATTTAAAAAAGATCTTAATGTATATTACTACAAGCTTAAAGTAGAACAAGATTCTACACAAACCAAAACCCTATCTGTCTATCCAGAAATATACAAGTATAGCTATACAGCAAAAACTAATACTAAGATATTTCCAAAAAATAATTTAGAGCTTAGCAGTAATATAAATAAATTTATTTTATCTGGCTACGATGTATTATATGATAAGGTTGATACGCCTATTATTACATATAGAGGAGATTTAGATTTATTTAATTTGAGTTATCTAGTAAAGGATCAAAATATGTCACCGGTTATAGCTAGTCATAACTTTTTTGTAGATAATAATAGTAACGTAACGTTTGTAAGAGATGATTATGTAAGAGCTGTCCATGATAATAAGACGTTTACGTTTGAAAATACTGATACATTAGATTCATTTAACTTTAATTTAAGTTCAGCACCTCTGTCAGTTGGCACTTGCGCGGGAACGACTAGCTATAACTCCTTAATATTATGAATTCGTACAATATTTCTCTTTCAACAACCTCAACATCGCTAACTTCTAACTACGAAACTATTGATCTTTTTGATCAAACAGAAGTATCGATAGATTTAAGCAATATTTTTTCAGGTGTATTTCCATACTATGTTGTTATAGACTGGGGAGACGAGTCTGAGGTTTTTGAACCAGAAATAAAAACGTTTATAAATTACAGAACAGAAAGTATATTGAATGAAATTACTAAAGGAGTATCTCCTCCGTTTCTTAACACCATTTATAAACATATCTATTATCCATCACCTAACAGTCTAGTAAAGTCGTTAACATTAAAAGTTGGCATCCAGTATACTACAGGCGAAATTACTCAATTCAATATTCCTCTCGATATTCGGACCGAAGGATATTACGAAAATATTAGGGATGTAAAACTTGAAGGTGTAAAGATAATTAACAATGTTAATCTTGATACTACATTACAGCTAAGAACAGAGATTGATAACTATATTATTGAAACAACGAACAACACTAATGCAGACTCCTTTACTTCGTTTATTGTTAATGATGTAGGCGAAAATTTGGAAAAGGTTGAGCGTGATAATGAAAATGTTATAGTAGATAACAAAGACGGTACCGAAATCATTATTGTTGAGTGATTTGATTCTTTAAAACATAGATAATGGCTTAAATATATAGTAATGAGCTCAACTACTGTAAGTTTAAGTACATATAAATCTAATGAAGTAGGTTTGTGTATAGACTCTCTCAACTTAACCCAGTTTAGTAGAACTTATGCCGGGAATTTTTCTTTTAATTTTATTACAGCGCTATCTGGAGCAGTAGACTTTAAAAACAAGAACTATACTGACTTCTATCTAACTAATTCAAATACACTTAATAAATTTATCGAATTTAAATCAGATAGATTAAAACCTAGCTCTATCTATTCTTCATTGCAGTTCTCTAAGTGTACAGGAACAGGTAATTATCTAACGTTTGTAAAGGATATTAGACCTGAATTTTTTAAGGATACAGATAGCTTCGTAGATAAAAATTCTTACGGAGCTACTGGATTTAGTAATAATCAAAATGACAGCTCTACCCTGTTTAATATTGAATTTGTAGATGATTTTTATTGTTCAGTATCATATATCGAAAATAATAAAAAGTATTATTTAGTAGCTACTGATGATCCTGAAGAAGAGGGTAATATACCTGTGTTATTTGTAAGTGAGAATAAACTTAACAAAGAGAGTAGAAAAATAGAGTATATTCTAACTAGAGCAGGTAGCGTACAGTATTTAACGTTTATAGTAAAGAAGGGTAGTAACAAGTATATTTTAAGAAAGCATAGAGAGGCGTTGGTAGGTCAGGTTATTGATGAATTTGAAAATATTAATTATTTTTATATTAACGGTACTTCTGCTAAAATAATTTTTAATCAGAGTACTTTAGTAACAGATCCTATAAATACATCGTTTATTGAGTATACAGATACAGATTATCTAGTGAATGAAAATAAAAGTTCGTTTGATATAGATTCTAATTATCTGTTTTATAAAAATAGTAGTGTAGATAGTAGTACGTTTAATGTAATAAATTTAAAAAACATAGCTGACACCGCAGATAGCTTTACTTCTTCTAATAATTTGCTTAGCTCTGATAATGATCTAGTATTTAACGATAAGATAAGAAATTATACTTCCATACTTAACGATATTAACGCTGAAGAAGATGCATCTTTAGAGTTAAATTTTGTAACTTACAACCTTTCTTATAAAATAACGCCCGGTTCAACTTCATTTACAGCTCCTTCTTCTCTAAATCCTTTTGATAAACTTAACATTAACGATACAAAATTTGTTGAGTCAGGATCCTTTGCATTTCCTTACCCTTATTTTGCTGATAGGGTATATAAAAAGCTAGATAATATACCTGCTACAGAAGGTAAATATTTATGTACTTGGCTATCAGGCATGCCTGGAGAAGCAGGAATATGGGTTGATAGATATTACTACCCAGACTTAGTCTCTAAGGCGACCGCATTAGGTAGTAAACCTATTTACAATATTACATATGACGATGCTATTGAAAGTCTTATTGAGGGTAATTCTAATTTAAAATCTTCTATTACTGAAAAATTATTTTTTGATAAATTGAGCGATCTTACGTTTGAACCTAAAAAAGAGTATATTTACGAAAGAATAAAGGATATAAAACAAGTAAATGAGCAAATGCAATTGAAATATTGCGATTTAAAGAACCAAGAAAGGGACGCGCCTAACTACTATAAGACTATTAACACAAATGGGGGTTATACCTTAGCGTTTAAGTTTTTTAGTAATGATTTTTCTATAAAATCTCATGTAAATGAAATAGATGCAGGTATTTCAATTGTAAAACTTGGTACAATTTTAGATTTACAATTTAAGTTTTTCGACAATGCATCAAATCGGTATGAAACTTTTACAAAAACCATAAAACTATCTGATTTAACTAACAACGATTTATATATTTCCTTCAATAACCGTACAGGTACCGGTACGATTTATTTAAATACAGTAGAAATATTTAAATATAATTTATTATCTTTTCAATATACTAATAAGCAGATATTATTTGGAGATATTAACTTAACAAGTGAAGATTTTAATGGAGATATTTTGTTATCAAATATTACGACAAATAACGCTATAAGTGATCTATTTTTATCATTACAGCCTTTATCTTTAGAGGATGAAATTGTAACGGTATTTACAAGAAATATAAATAAAATTGATGATCTTTATATCTCTCTACCTTGTGGTATGAGAAATTATTCTGATAACATCGATACTCTCAATACTTTAGGAGCGAATTTAAAATCAAAATCAAATGTAGTTGATATTAACATCGACAATTTAAATATTACAGATTTAGATATTTTAAATCAAGTAAAAAGTAATTTATTAGCTGGTATACAAAAAAGTTTGCCAGCTACAACAGTAATAAACAAAATAAACTTTAAAAATTTTAAATGATAAACTATTTTAAATATACTTCCGGTAACGCATTTACACTTAGTGGTGTAGACTATAGTGGTTTTGTAAATATCGATGACAGTAGGCCATTTACAGGTCGTGTTAAAGACTCGTTTTCGGTTGAATTGAGCTCAAAAGGTAATTTTTTAGCGAGAAGTATTATAGAAAAGCGTGAGTTTGATAATTCACCAACAGCTTCTACAACTAATAAAGTAGTAAATCCAGAATATTCCCCAAGAAATGTTCTTAGTAATGATTTTTTAAGAAAAAACTTTAATATACTATATCAAAATAATCTTTCTCTTTTTAGTTTAGGTCAGGTCTATAATAATTCTTATTTAGATACTTCTAATTTTAAAGATAAGTCGACATTAGGTGGATTTTATGGGTTATCATCTACAACTATAGACGATAGGGATGATGATAACAACACATTAAAAGACTTAGTTACGCCATATCATATAGATACTTTTAAAAGTGCTAGTAAAGAGAGATTTCCCGATTTATTTGAATTGGATAATGCTAAAAAATCGTATATTGAGACATTTGATGATGGATTTGTATATACTATTTCTACAGACACAAAAACAATTGCTTTTAGTGGAAGCTTTACCGGTCAAATCGAAAAAATTAGAAATAAAGCGATTCAAGATGGCTTAGCTGGTATAAAAAGACTAGATGCTGATAAAGCAAACGGAGTTATTTATTCTCCCTCCTTAGAAGATAGTGGTATAAACTATACTAATATATATGATAGGGATATTTACCGTGCATGCACTAAATTAAAGTTAGTAGATAGAGTAAAAACTTCTAATTTTAGAGTTGTTAATAATAATGTGAGCTTTGGTAAAACATATAAAGTAGTACAAGTAATAAACAATGAAAATAATGTTATATTAGAGATTTCACCTAACACAACAAGTGAGGTTCTTGCTACTTTACCTGTATCTAATTTAAATAACCCGGAATATGTTAAAGTTGAGGCGAGATTTACGGATGACTTACTACTAATAGTGACTAAGCCTGTAAGTAACACTAAAATTTATAACGCTTACTTTATTGATTTACCAGAATTTATAGAAAATGGTGTAATTCCTGAACCTAAAGAAATTAATAGAGTTAATTTTGAAACAAAATACAAATCACCTATTAGTTTGGATAGTATGTTTACTGTTTATGGTACAGCTAGTTCATCATATATTGAAAATGTCCTAAATGGTGAACTTTCTTCAGAAAACCGTTACTACTACCCGTTATTCGAAAATAAGTCCGCTGTAAGAGAGTTTAGCTTATCAGAACCCCGAGAAATTACCTTCCCGGAGGAAAGCTCCTTAGCGGGTAAGGTTTTTTACTTTCCGGAGGATTATTTGAACGGGTCAGAAGAAAGACCGGATGGATTTTTTATTTATCGTGGAGATAGTTCATTAATTGACATGGATGTATCTTTTTCTGATTATGATAGTAACTTATTTATACTAAAAGATAATGGCAATGTAACAGAACGAATGGTAACTAATCCATTACCTATTACATCTTATGTTGATACAGAAGATTTATTATTTCCACCAGATATTCTCTTTACATCACCTTACAAATTTAACACTAATTCATGGAAGTTTAATACTAACCTATTCGAATCAAATAGAATATCCTTTATTAATACCTTTACAGATACCTTTGAAGATAAGACCTATTCCTATTTTCATAACGTAGGTAGAATCTATTTTTCTTCTTCTAATACCAATAAAAAGCGAATAAGCTTAGTACCTGCCGATCTACAAAGCTTTTTTAATCCGGATATTTTTAATACTATTTGTGAAACTAGTTTAGGTATTAATTTAAACGTTCTAATTCAAGATATTTTACGAGATACTATTAATATCTATAACAACTTTACAAGAATACCCACAGCAGGTGAATTTAAAAGTCTGAAGAAGTATTCTGTATCTAGTACCTCCGCTATACTACAGCCTAGCCAACAGATTAAATTAGGAAATGTTACTTCGCGAGTTGAAAATGGTCCGTGGGAGCCTCTAACAGTCGAAGGCTTTAAACAGACAGATATTTCCCTACGCGCGGTGAATAAGGGGACGGAAACTGAATATCTTGATGCGGGAAATCTTTACTTTAATCCATCAACCGGCTCTCAGCAAAATTTTATCACCCGGACTATTTGGGGACCACCTTTTACTCTAAAATTGCAGCCTGTTTTTGAGTTTTATGGAAAACAACCTACTGAAGAAGGATTAATAATTGGTACGCCAGACCCGTTTGTCTTTCCAGAGTATTACGGTGGTAATGTTAACCCACCTAGTTTGAGGGAAGTTATATATAGTGGCGTTAATGATACGATACAAATTTCTCGGCAGCAGTATGATCAATTTAGAGGATTATCTAAAGAAGCAAAGATTGAAAAGTACTATGATATCGTCGGACGAAAAGGATCAGAGAGGTACTTTATTATTGTAGAAGATCATCTTGGCAATACAAGTCGGAGAGTAGTATCTTATGATGAGTATAAAGAATTTCAAAATATGTCTGAAGCAGAAAGGATGGAGAAGTACTATGACGTTAATGAGATTTTTGATTGTAAAAAGGCAAATGTTAGATGGAGGGAAGGAGTAGATCCAGATAATTTGCCAATAGGGGCTAACCTTAATCAGTTAATTGAGGTCAGCGAAGGTACAATTTTAAACATTACCCCCTCTCAGCTCGTTGAAGACTACGATGGAGAGATGCAAACGTTTACAGTAAGAGTAGATATTCCTGAGAGGTATGCGGCTCCGAGCCTTGAGAATTTAGAATCTATATCTTGCGTACTACAAGGTACAAATGGTGATAGATTTAACAGAGTAAAGGTGTTTAGCGATTATAAAATACCTACACCATTAGAGATAGATACTCGCAATTTTTACTTTCATAGTAATGAAAGTGTAAACTACTTATCAATAAACAGAGTATTTTCTAAATTATTTGAACTTCAGAAAACTATTTACGATAGCATTCTAAGCAGCTAACATAAATATATTATATGTCGGCGAGTTTAGAAAATCAATTTATCTCAGATAGATATACCTCCCTTTTACATTTAAGTGGTAGCTCAATTACAGCGGTTTTAGATTCTGTACACGACGGGTTAGGCAACGCTACGCCTATTCAAATAAGCGATGCTAGAGTAGTTATTGGGGCTGGTAGTTCAATTATAGATGTAAATGAAGATGAGGCGTCTGTTTCTATTAATAATATACAGCTACCTACTGCTTCAACTGCTACTACGTTATATGATGTAATATTTCCGGTTAATTCAATATATCTTACAGCAACCAATATTAATCCTAGTAACTCATTCAGCGGTACAGTATGGGAATTAGTTTCAGAGGGTAGGTATCTAGCAGGTATCGGTACTGGTAGTGATAAAAATGGCGAACAAGCAACTATTAGAGAGGGTTCTAATCTTGACACTTTTGGGGAATACAAACACACATTAACAGAGTCTGAGATACCTAGTCACTCTCATGAACAAAATAATCGGATTGAAAGTTCACGTCAGTTAGTTGATAAAAGTCTTGGAATTCCTGTACAGCGCGGAAGATCCGATGATATCGATGATGGTAATAGTAGCTTATCAACAAAAACAACATCTACAGGTGGAAGTCAATCACATAATAATGCTCCTCCATACTTTGGAGTATACGTTTGGAAAAGAACATCTTAAAAAATTTTAGCAATGCCAGATATTACAATAGTAAAGATAAAAGTGAGACGTGGGTCAGATGATCAGCGTAAAAAATTAGTATTAGATCAAGGAGAGTTAGGTTATACTATAGACACTAAAAGAGTGTTCGTAGGAGATGGCTCTTTATCTGGTGGTAGGGTTGTAGGTAATAAAAACTTCGGTGTTTTTAATTTAGAATCTGGTCTAGGTAATGTCGCCGGCGCTCAAATAGGAGATATCGGTCATGCCAATTCAAAACTATACACTCTTACAGCAAGCGAATATGATTCTTCACTTACCGGTTGGTCGTATATAGGACCTGTACCGGATGATGAAAATATCGAATTTACAGCTGCAAATACATTAACTATTAAGACAAGCTCTTTAGATGCTGATGATATAAAAGCTGCTGCTTTTGGTAGTGGATTAGTAAAGGATGGTAGTGCAATTGCAGTTGATTTTAATTCTGATTTCTTAGAGCTTTCTTCTTCAAAATTATCACTTAAAGAAAATTCTATTACGGAGAGGGAAATAACAACAACATCTATCTTGAGCGGATTAATTGGCGGTGGTGGAGCTCCAATTAGTATTAATGTTGGACAAGGTCTAGAGATCGATATTGATAATAGATTACAAACTTCTTCTGCAAAAAATAATTCAGTATCTTTTAGCTCATTTGATAATCAAGCGTTTGGTGAAGGGTTGGTTTATAATAATACTACTAATCAAATTCAGAATATTTTATCAGGTGTAAACAGCGAAAATTTTGACCTAACTAACAGACGTCTATCACTTATACAGACTGGAGTATCAGGAGTTTATGAAATGCCTCAGCTCTCATTAGATGACTACGGTATAGCAGATACACCACAATCAACTTTCTTTGATTGTTTAACAGCGACATCGTTAACAGGCGCTGATTTTGTACCAGTCGGGGCTATATTACCACATGCCGCCGCTATAGGTAACGTACCTGATGGTTATTTACTTTGTAACGGACATTATCTAGATAGGGACGAATATAACGAACTTTACGGAGTTATAGGTACAGAGTACGGTAGTACAGTAGCTACCAACTTTAGATTACCTAATTTAACTGGTGGTAATGTATTGCAATACGGTACCGGTGACCTTCCACCTACTTCACAGACATGGTATTTAACAGGAAGCACGGCAGAGGGTGAAGCAGCTAATTTAAATGCTGTTGCCACAAACTTTATAATTAAATCCACTTCAGTACAAACTGGTATGTTTGCAGGAGCTCCCAATCAAGTATCGGAAGGATTGCCTCATAATGGTACAACATACTCTACTACTGATTCAGACGGTAATTCCTTAATTTTAAGCTCAGCAGGATTTTTAACACTGGCTTTATCTGGTAGTACGCGAAATAATGGCGCTACTTTTGATAGATACGCAATACCAATTTTTAACTACTAACATATACCATGGCTTCAATTGAAATATTAGAAAACACTCTCTTAAAACTACTAGTACGTAGGGGTACCAACGAAGATAGAAAGAATATCACCTTAGATGAAGGTGAGTTAGGATATGCTTCTGATACTACGCGACTGTTTATAGGTGACGGTACTACGGTTGGAGGTAACTTAATAGGTAATAAATTCTTAGGTAGTAGGCCTGATGTTACTCTCGAAACTGGTGAGATAAATGATTTAGCTTTCGATAATGATAATAATACATTACAACGTATTAAGCAAAATAATGGTTCAGATGTTTCAGATTGGGAAACAATATCAAATTTATTGAGTTCAGGTAATGCGTCTATTGTAATTGATGCTGCTCAACGCGCGACTGTAGGTACTCTTTCTGCTGGTAATTTTTCTGCTGATGCTCTAGGTAATAGTATTGAGCTTGATACAAGTAATAGAATAGCCTTAAGCAGTAGTATTAGTATCGATGAGATTAAACAACGTACAGTTGATATTACTAGCTACTTAACTTTACCTTCTAAGCTTAAAATTAGTTCTATTAATTATGATTTTCCTTCAATAGCTGCATCTACAAATAACAGCTTTCTTGTATCTAACACTAATAATGAATTATCATGGGGCTTACCTCCAGTTATAACAAGTACCGTACCTACAACTACTGCAAATCAAATACCTGCAGGTACAATAGTACCTTTTGTAACAGGAGCTGATTATATACCTTACGGTTGGTTGAAATGTGATGGATCAGAGGTATTAGGTACAGATTATCCTGATTTATCTGGGGTTATAAGTACACGATATGGAGGAACGGTATCAAGTTTCAATCTACCCGACTTTACTAATGGTGCATTGTATGGTACAAATGTGGATGATCCGTTTTTATCTACAAAATATAGCATAGCTTCAGGTCATAGTACTGATACGAACGAGCTTTCTGCGTTTGGTACTACGTTTATCATAAAAGCCTTCCAGGATAGCGTACAAGCTCCTACTATTAACTTTAGTACACCATTATCTGCAACCTTAAATGGGGTTAATATTACCGATACTACAACAGAATTTTTAAGCGGTACGATAGAAGTTGGATTATCCGGTTTTAAAGAAGATAATTGCATATATAAAACTGTTTATCTTGATGAACCTGTGATACTTGCTGACAACATAAGCTTAGATAGTGGTATGACGGCATGGCAAACATTTAATCTAGGTAATATTGGACCTGCAAATATAAAAGCAATCTTTGGTGTAATAAGACCTGGGCAGATGTCGAGCGCGAATGGATATGAACAAATTATATACAGTACATATGATAACACAACTGCTCCAGAGGGTAGTACAAAGAAATTTATGTTAGCGAGGCATAAAGGTCCTAATAAGAGAAATGATATGCACACAGCAGGATTTTCTGCTAGGGTTGATAGGGCTAATAATAATATTTACCTGGCTAGAGCCGGTAGGAACCGTACCGTATACATTGAAATACATGGATATAGTGTTTAACTGC
>Ga0181405_1000769_pt1 | contig 10933 bp, 18 predicted proteins | sample 28SPOviralmetaG_FD_130134 | JGI IMG/M metagenome (GOLD analysis project Ga0181405, IMG submission 130134) | Marine viral communities from the oligotrophic San Pedro Time Series (SPOT) site, San Pedro Channel, CA, USA - 28 SPOT_SRF_2011-11-29 | ecosystem: Environmental > Aquatic > Marine > Strait...
CAAGCACGCCGAGTTTGAACTACTCATGAACATACTAAGAAAGGTTGACATACAGGAGTGGGCAGAAGAAGGTGTGCCGGGCATCGTATCACCCAAGGAGGCACGCGACGCAGTAGCACTTAAGAGAGCGCGCACCGCCGTCAGGAATGTGCGCGGTGTCCTCTTGAACATGGCATCAAAGAGAATATCATACCTGCCTAACGGCCACGACTATCAGGGCTGGAAGATGGGTGACGAGATGATACCACCGGCAAACGAGGGATGGGATGAAGAATGAAGAGAGAGACAATGGGAAACGAAAAATTCATTGATGCTTGCCAAGAGGTAGCGATTGAGGTTGTCGAACTATTACGGGAAAAGAACCTGTCATACGGAAACAGCCTTCAGCATCCCATCGGCATCTTCGCACCCGGAGATGACCGCACCCGTACAATAAGGGTAAGAATAGATGACAAACTGGCAAGGTTCGCCCGTGGCAATATGTCATTTGAGTCCGAGGAAGACACGGTGAAAGACCTGCTCGGCTACCTCATACCCTTGCTCGTAATCATGCGAGAGGACGCTTGTGGGGCATGATACAACCCCTTATATACTATCGAAAGGAGTGAAAAATATGGTTAAACACAAGAGAATCAGACAGGCTATCGTCAACGTCCTGAAGGATGCAGACGAGCCTATGACGGCACGACAGATATGCGATGTGCTGGATGTCAAGGGGCATTTCATAAAGAATGCTCGTCATCTAAGCACGCTAATCAGGGGGTTGGAACACATAAAGAAGTCAATGACCACCGACTTCTCGCTAACGAATTCCTACCCTGTCAACACCTACTACTACGATGATGATGGGGCTGAAGTATGAGCGTAAAACTACCACAGGCAACCAATTGTCGATGCGTCGAATACCGAGAACTCATAGACAACATGAGAAAGTATATGAGTGTCGGTTCATACGCTCGTAATACCCCTCAGTATGTGCTTAAGGAATACAAGACGCTGATGAGCAGGGCCAACGCAGTTTCAAGGGAAAGATACACATTAGGTGAGAAAAATGAATGAAGACGCAGATAGAGATATAGAAATAAGGGTAAAACAAAGAAACCTGTCGATGAATGAGTATATCGTCCTAAAGATGGATGACATCGAAGTCACGGAAGCAAGCCCTGTTCGCAGGGTCAACGGCGAAGTGAGAAAGCAACCTGAAGTCCACATTGGTTGTGGCATATATGGATTGCAGATTCTTGACAGGTATGTCCTGTTTCACTTCTTGAAGGCAATCGACTCCGACTTGAAGTACGTTGACTTCAACAGATTCCTAGACCACTTTGACCTTAAAACTATGATTGAGGATTTCGTTGAGAGCGCACCCGGTATGAGCATACCAGTATGGGTATCAGGTGACGAGATAGAAGCCATTGACGATGGTGCTTGGGCATCCAACAGCGCGTATCTATCCACCATATACGAAGAATTATGGGAATACTACAGTGATGATGGTGGTGTCTATATCAGGACCGTTGACATGGGTACTAAAAAACGCCCCGCCATCTGTATAGAGAGGGATGACCGCATCGTTGAGATTGTATGCGACCAGCAAAGAACACATATTACTTTGAGGATGAAAGCAGGCAAGGGATTCGTGCAGCCTGTAAAGACCGTGACATATCATTGTTGGGTGCATCTTCTACGAACTGAATTCTTTTACGATAACATTAACGAGAAATTAGAACTCGATGTGTTCAGCAAGGCGCACGCACAAGCCCGTGTTGACGGGACCGAGGTGCTGTCGCCATCAAGGGGCAGGGCCAACACGATACCATTCTACCCACGTAACAAGATAGAGCGGGAGGATTATTTTTCATTAAGTCTGTGAGCCGCAAAAAGAATTAAACGACCTACTGCGCCTTTATTTTCTAATTCTTTAATTATTTCATTAGTATGTAAGAATAACTTAACTTCTATACATACCTTTGAACAAAATAAAAATAAAAGAAACAATAGAGCAGTACAACGTTTTATTCTTTTTACGCTTGCGCGACATAATAAAAATATTAAAGGTGTGGTTGACAGAGGGGTAAATATGACAAAGAGAAATGAATACCACGTAGCGAGAAACAAACGACCCATCAAGTATTGTTGGGAGTATCTTACTGCTAATGGTCCCGCCGCACTAAGCACTATCCTAGACCACCTTCTTATCAAGAAGCAAGAGGGTGGGAGACACAGGCATGGAGTCTTCTATGGTATGTCGCATCAAAGCCTCACGCAGATACTCGTCAAGCACCCGTACTTCTTCTATAAGGGAACGAAGGACGAGAGGATTTGGGTCACGTATGATAAGTCATCAAGCAGGGCCTTGCTCACGGCTTGGCACGCTCGCCCGATAGAAGATGTTGTTAAGAGAATAGTATCTTCAGGCAGACCCCTGTTCAAGTTTCCTGACTTCGCACGCAAAGCAGTTATAGAAAAATATCCTGAGTGTCCTGAGAATTGGGACGCATCACCCGACAGTCCGTTTTGGGAAACTGTCAAGGAGGTTCGTAAGGAGGTGTTATTATCGAAATAGTAAACATGGGAGATACGGACATAGTGTGGACGAACTCACCCACAAGAGAGTCTACCACCTTGATTGCATTCTATCAGGGGGAGCAGGGATTCGCCTCGTTTGTCGCAGGTATGGGACTTATCGGAGATGCAGAACCAGTTGCTAAGATATACAGCAAGTTGCATTCTGTTGACCCGATGAACTCATTCCCCGACCCGACATTCCCTGAATGGCGTCTGTATCAGGTAAGAAACAGTGAAGGGCGACGTTACTTTATCCTAAGACTAAGCCACACATACGTTGTCGGACCCAACAGCACCAAGGCGTGGCTCTACAACTACCCGATATTCAGGGACATAACCATGCACCTGTCATCCTTGGGGGTGGACGAACTCGTCTATATGACAACACATCTCATGCAGACTTCAAACATCAACGACCAAGCATACATCCCCGATGGCGAGTTGGCAATCTTCGATTATCTTAACCCTGAAAATGATTTGTTGGTCGGTTCTAATGAAGTGGAAGATGAGATGCTAATCCCCCCGCCTTCTTGGATGTTCGCTAAAATCTTCAAGGACTTTAACCGAAATGTTATTAAGGGTGTTTCGGTGGTCTTCTGTACGCACACTGATACGGTGTTCGTAAATGAAGGGGGTTCTGAAGTGTTGTTGAAGTTCATGCAAGACGAACATCGGTTGAGTAGTGATACCGAAAAAATAAATGAGATGCTCACAATGATAAACGATGTGGAGCATATGCAAGAACCAGCCGACTTCACAGCGATTTTAGATGGAGGTTTCTACGTATGAGTTTCGATGTATTTGAAAAGACGACCGAGTTTGCTCTGCGTAACCACTTCGTTGACATCGAAGATAAGATACCCATATTTCTATGTAGCGTGGGCGGTCACATATTCAACGCGCTGAACAAGTGCAGCCGTTGTGACTTCGACCCCGACAGCCCGTTGGTGGATGAGGAAGAGGATTTCGTCATAGAGAACTGTCCATTGAGACACGACCACATCCCCTTCTACACACCCATGTCACAACTTCCCGACACACGCATACACATACTCATGCGAGGCGCGAAGGGTTCAGGTAAATCAGTCTTAATACTAATGTTCCTCGCTGAAGGCACTGGTCTGATACACAGCAACAACAGCGACCTCGGAGAAGGTTTCCGCACCCTCATGGGTCCGAACTCTATCACTGAGGCCGGTATGTTCGGCAGCCTGAACGATGAGGGAGAGATTGCCGGAAGGCCGATAGCACGCGAGATGTGCGGTGGCTTCCTCGGCTTTGAGGAATTCTCGTCAATGTCAGACGCTTCCAAGAAAGACCACAGCATGGATATGAAGAATCAACTGCTCACCTCCCTCGACAACGGAAGGGTGCAAAAAGCGATGAGAGCCGGATGGGTTACATACACCACGCGCTATACAGTATGGGCCGGGACGCAGCCCGCACGATTTGAACTCGACTCAGGACTTGACCGCAGGTTCTTCATCATCGACATAGAGATGACGCCTGAGAAGGAGCGCGACTACAAGAGAGCGCAGCACGCACAGGCCAATATGTCATCCGCCGAGAGAGCGGAACTGGCTAATCTTAACATAAGAATAAAAGACTGGATTCGCATGAGAATGAGCGATGCTGTCGCCAATCCTCCGACCGGCATTATCTTCGATGATGATGTAGCGGCTTGGATTGAACGACCCGATGTACGTTCCTTTGAGGCTGACCTCTTCCGTCGTATGTGTATAGGCTATGCCATGATGCAGCCTGAGTACCGAGGTGGCGGTCCTCTCATCATCAGACTCGATGATACTTTAGAGGCAATACTAAATCAGTCTCTCGCCATGCGCCGAAGAGTCATGGACGCCGACCTTGAACTGATGCGTGCCGCCTTCTGGATGAAGGACGTTCCCAAGTCACAATTGCTCAAGGAGGTTTCCCGTATGATTACTATGGGCGACTACCAATCCGCAAAGAGATGGGTGATTGAGAACCTTGAGGGACAGCCTTGGTACACCGAGCATGAACCAAGTGTTAAAAGGCGTGGTCGTAAAGGAGTGATATGTAGGTTCGGACCTTCGGCACACTCGACTGAGAATTTAGAATGGGGAGGTAGAAAGAATGAGTGAGTATAAACCATTAGCGGGGCGCAACGGAAAGAGAACCAAGAACAGCAAGGCCCTTGAGTGTGCGGTGCGTTATCTCGTTGAGCAAGACAGATGGATGACAGCCGATGAGATATACCACAACATGACATATCGAAACGGAAGGCTCTACAGGAACTCAAGACACACGATTCACTTCCCCTCTTTCTCCGCCAAGTTGTATAGGGTGAAAGAGTTACAACACAAGAAGGACAGTGCCCGTGCCGCTACCATGTATAAATCCGATAAAAATACTTATAACAAACTATTCCCTATAGACCCCATGCTGATAGCGCGTGGAGACTTGAGGCCGAGAGATAAGAATATGAGGTGGACAAATGCGAACAAGGCGTGAGATAGAGACAAGACTTGCACAAGAGAATGATGCTTTTGCGATAGAAGTATTGCGTTGGGTTCTAGCAGGTGGCTGTGCCATGTGCGACCACAAGAAAAGGAAAGACCTTGAGGTTCAATTGCAGAATGAGGAAACCGACCCTGTTTATCTTGAGACAAGATACAACTGGCCTGAAGGCACGGTCATGTATCACATGGATAACCACGTTGAGTTTGACCCCGATGAGGCTAAGCACATTGAGGATGCTCGGTCCAAGTCAATCGACACACTGGACTCGGCAGAAGATATTGTCTTAAGAATACGTTCCTACCTCGATGAGTTGGAAGAACAGAAGGAGGCTCAAGGCGGAATCACATCCGAGTTCGTAGCCGATGCTTCCCGTCTTATCAGTCAGGCAAACTCAGCCCTGAAACTCGTGGGACAGTTGAAGAAGGAGATAGGTGTTGACTCTCAACTGCTTCTCGCACAGGCACAGATGAATGATATTAGCAGAATATTAGTTGACACCCTACGTGACCAACCCCATCTTCTCGACCTCGTTGAGCGCAGAATGCTCTCCATGAACACGGTCATAGACACCGAGTACGAGGTGGTGGAGTGAGCGAAGAAGAACCAGCAGAAGGTATATTAGGCTTAAAAACATATGAGATGACCTACGGAGATAGGGACTACAAGGCCGATGGCGGCAAGATACATCATCTCAGTGTCAAAGACCTCGCTGAGTTGCACTGTTTCACGATGGAGAAGAATCGTGACTACCCGTTCATCAAGATATCGGGACAGAAGGAAAACGGTAAAAATGAGATGGGTAGGTTCCCTGCTATGTTCTTCTCCCTTAATACTTGGGACGAGGCCATGAAATACTACAGGTGGCTCGACGGTGGGACTCTCATGTTTGAGAGGCTACCGTTAGATAAAAGTAACGGGCAAACTAAGTGGAACACCGAGTCCTGTGAGTACAAGTATCATCTCATAGAGAGGAAGGGATTCAGAAAGCAGTATCGAAACAAGGGGAAGTTCACATGAGAAAATGGCGCTCGGCTTCAGGCAAATACTTCGCCACCCGTGGCATCACCAAGAAGGAACTTCCTAAGTTGATTGCTTCTATGGCCGAAGATAATCTTATCGCAATGATAACTTATGATGGCGTCAAGTGGTATGTCGGTGACTACGCTCTCACTTCCACATCCGTTGCCGAAGTATGGGGCCTGACATCGAATCAGATGCGACGTATTCACGATTACATCGTCAGTAATGACCCTTTCGCGGAGTTATATGAATGATTATCTTCACCCACGACCCTTCCCCTTTCATGGACCCACCCGTGGTCGTGATGCACGAGAAGATGACAACGTTACCCGTGCAGCCGAACATAACCTACATCTTGCACAGCAACAACTTCGGCTCTCGTGATGTGGAGAGATGGAGCGACTACATCAGACACAGGCTCGTCATAGTCACGGACAAGAAGCCCGAACTCACGAAGAAGACCAAGGAGTTGTGTGTGGTTGATGTTCATCTTAAAGGTAAAACTAAAGACAACTACTTCCTTGCCATCAACGGCACGCTCACATGGAGCGACCGAAAGAGAGTGCATCAACTCATCAAGCAGGTTCCCATTCCTCTCGCTATCGCATTCCTCAAAGCCAACAACGTTGACATAAATGTTATGAGAAAACTAACTCAGACCTACAAAGTATTACCGGAAGAATACTCGCACGCTGTCATGGCCTACCACATCAGACCCAAACGTCAGAAGGTCGTGTGGCCCAAGAAGAAGAAAGAGGCCCCCACCAAGCCTGATTACTTCCGTTCCAATGACAAGCATTGGGAGATAATAGTCGCAAACTCTAATAGTGTGGCTAATGACCTGCGTTTACATGGCGACCAACTACCGAAAGGTATGAGGAAGCGTAAGCAGAAGGTGAACGAATGGGTTTGATGTGGATTGTCGGGCCTGTGTTGTTGTTTATCACACTCTATGCTTTCGGTCATTTGTTAGCATTCTTCATTGAATTATTTCCACAACCACAGAATTCACATATGTATTTGTGTAACGATACCGTTGAATCGTTTGAAGTAATTGCTGGTAATATTAAGAGTAAAGGAACTACTAAAAATAGATACGCGAAGAGAAGTCATCAAGCCGTCGATTCTTTTAACGATATAAGTATAATGTGGGCTGATTTAGGAAACGATTAATATATGTTACTTAAGAATATTGATATATGAGCGCGAACAACAGGCGGGTCCGACGACTCATCGTGGACCTTCTTTGGGAGTTCGGTGAGATGACGAAAGAAGAGATGGCTGAGAAACTGACGACTAAGAAGAATGTCAGAACCGTTCCTTCCCCCCACAGTCTATCCGCCCTTCTCAGCAAGAATCCGCAGATTATAGCGGTCGGCAGCGAGAAGGTAGAAAATGCTGTTGGGATAAAAGCAAGTCATCTCGTATATGATATTGACCGTAATCTTATTCATAACCGCGAAGAGATAGTTTATACCCGTAGTCCGACCGTGATGACACCCAAGCAGAAGAGGGAAGCCATCATGTGTGGGTGCGGTCGTATAAGAGTTTTCCCTCCCGGTTACACCAAATGCCTCCACTGTGTAAGGAACAATTGATAAGGCATACAAGGTATGAGATTTACATGGCCGGAGATTTCGCTTCGATATTTCATACGATAATGGCCTCACAGCGTCCCGTTGACTATGATACGATACTCTCGACCCCGAACATGGCCGAGGCTAACTTCGTGCGCTCGGCTCTCAGCATCCTAACTGACCCCGACGACGAGGAAGACCATGATAAGGATGTGGTTGCTATGGCTTACAAGAAACTATCAGACGATTATCTCAGGGGTATTATGACGGGAATAGTAGTATCTATCTATGCAGACCACCGATGGTCTAACAACTCTATGGGAACTCCCGCGCACCACGAACTAGGCGACATATACGAGCAGGCTTCAGCCCTACTGCTTGAACGCTTAGGTACAGAAGCATAAGTATATATGCGTCTTTGTTAAGCGCAGGGTATGAGCGCAACATGGGCTACCAAATACCGTCCTACTTCATCGGAAGGACTCGTTGGTTCAGCATTGGATATGTATAGAGCATTTGAAAATATACAGCACGCCATACTACACAGCAAAGAAGCAGGTACGGGAAAGACCACACTCGCACACGTACTTGCTAACGAGAAGGGGTGGCCCATCCATGTGTTCAATGCGTCAAGCAAGAAGACGCGGGGTATCGGTTTCGTTGAGGAAGAACTACTACCTCTTACCCGCATGGGTATGAGAGAGCAGATTATCCTCCTTGACGAAGCCGACCAACTCACTCCTGAAGCACAGTCGGCCTTGAAAGGAGTCATCGAGAACTCTCAGGGTTATTTTATCCTGACCTGCAACGACTTGAGCAAGGTCAGCACATGGCTCCGTTCCCGTTGTCTTGACATACCCTTCTACCCAATACCCAAGGCCGACATAATAGACAGGCTACAGTATGTGTGTGGGGCTGAGAACGTGTCCTGTACTATATCTCAGTTGGAGATGATTGCCGACGCACATCCCGGCGACCTACGCAACTGCATCAACGCGCTTCAGGCTTTCTCATCATACTCAGACCCATTGGACGCTGTGAGATTTCTGCATTCGTTGGCTGACAGTGAATTCAACACACCGTCATTTCTCAAACTTTGCTTCAAGGAGAAGTCATTCGACCAAGCATACAGTATGATTACAGACAACGGACCAAGAGTAAGAGATACTGTTAGGTCTATTTTCAATTACGCAGTTAACAGCGACGCTGCTGTTAAGTCCAAGATACGAGTCATCGACGCGGCCATAGATGCTGAGCGCGACCTGATAGACGGGGTTGACCCTGATATCACAAGTGCAAACTTTGTCAGGTTACTGATAGAGGGTTAGGTTTATAGCCGTAGTTGATTGACACGAAAACAACCGCGAGGAAAGAAAATGAATTCCGATATGCTAAACAACATTGCTAAGACGCTGAACGCCGCACCTGAAGTTGTGCAAGCAAGGGCTGATGAAGTCCTTGCCGAGCAGGGGGCTGCATGGAAAGCAGCCGGACGCTCAGAAGAGGATTGTTATGTCCTTGCTTTAAGAGTTGCTGCCCGCAACATTACTTCAGAAAACTCACGCATGAGGCGTGTTGGTGCTGATACATACGAGGGAATGTTCATCTCATGCCCACGACCTAAAGAGTGGGGCAAGATTCTCTACAACAAGATGAAGAATCAGTTGCTCTCCGCTTCTCCTGAAGCACGCGCTGTGCTTGTTAACTCAGGTGCTTGCGTACTCTTTGAGAACAACCACGACGGCACATACACACGTATGGCACGCGAGGATTTCTATGGTGCTGAAGAAGCAGACGTTTCCGCTCTACCTAAGCACACTATGGCCCTTGACGCTAACACACACTTCTTCGTGGTATGGGACAAGACTAACAAGACCTTCCCATCAGGTGACAGCAATTTCAAGTTCGGCGCACCACGACCACAGGATGAGAGGGAGAGAGTCTCTCTATTCTATGGGCGAAAGGCTGGCGAGTCTGACCTAAGAATCATCACAGTCAGTGGAAACGGAAAGGCTGCCGACAGGCAATACCCTACCTTCACCCCACTGAGCATACCCATGAAGTCTGCCCGAAACCCTGAGCGTGCTTATCTTAACGCTGATGTTTCCGTGGCTTCTGCTGACGCCAACCTAGCCAACCTGTTCCCCGGTCCACCGACCGAGATGATTGGTGAACTGATTGGTGCTGAGAACCTCGTCAACAGCCTTGGCGACCTTGGTACTTACTACGACACCTTCAACGGCAAAGACGGCTGGTGGGACCGCAACCTTGCGGTTAACACCGAGGTCATACACATCGACCCCCGTGACAACGGTGGCTGCATCCTAGTATGCGGCGACCTTGACATAACTTCTATGGCTGGCACTGTGGATGTCTACTGCGATGAGGATGTCTCATTCGCTGTAGGGACCAAGTTGATGCTCGTCGGACAGGCATGGAGAAGTCGCGAAGGAGAGGACCGTCTTTCCGTCAACGGCTGGTATGCCTTCGATGAGATAGCAAGCGTCGCTGAGTCAACTGAGGGGTGGGACGAGTGAGGGCGTTGGGCGACCACGTTCTTCTCCGTGCCACGGACCACACTATGTCTAACGGTCTTGTTCTCAAGACCGCTTTCGTGGTGGAGTCTATTGGCGATACAGTTCCCATAAAACTACAATTGGGAGATGTGGTTCTGTATAATGAGGAAAAGAGCGTGCCGCTCGACCCCTACACTGTCTCAGTGCATTACACGGACCTATACGCTGTAACTATCGAAGACCTGTTCTACGATGATGACCAAAGACTCGGACTTGAGGCATAGATATGAGTATGTTAACAGGTGTAGAAGCAAGGAGCAAGTTGCTCAAGGGTGTCAACCTCGTCGCTGATGCGGTGAAGGGAACCCTTGGGCCACAGGCTCGCACTGTGATTCTTCAGAATCCTTTAGGTGGCTACCCTGCCATCCTCAACGATGGTGTGACTATCGCTCGCGCTGTCACCGACCGCGACCCTTACGTGCAGATGGGTATAGACCTGATGAAGCAGGTTTCCTCCGAGGCACAGGGTAACTCGGGTGACGGCACTACGAGTGCTACTATTATCGCAAAAACACTTGCCAACGGTTCTCTATCCTTGATGGAGAAGGAGACAAGCCCGCAGATTATACGTGACGCTTTGATTTCCTACACCGAGCAGACAAGGGATTATCTTGAGAGTAAGGTCAACAAGGACTTCAATCTCATAGATGTGGCAACCATAGCCGCTAACAACGATGAGGATTTAGGTCG
>Ga0181405_1000775_pt1 | contig 10890 bp, 15 predicted proteins | sample 28SPOviralmetaG_FD_130134 | JGI IMG/M metagenome (GOLD analysis project Ga0181405, IMG submission 130134) | Marine viral communities from the oligotrophic San Pedro Time Series (SPOT) site, San Pedro Channel, CA, USA - 28 SPOT_SRF_2011-11-29 | ecosystem: Environmental > Aquatic > Marine > Strait...
TCTATCGATCGGTGCTTCGCACCTCCGCCGCTGGCCACTGTGATGCCTACACTGACTTCTATGCTCGCCAACTATCCTGGTGTGTCAGATCTGATCAGGCCAGGTGGTAACAGTTGGTAATGGCCGCGAGAGGCCGGTCTTCTGCTTCCCAATGTGAGTTTACCATTGCTTACCAACCGTGGAGACCAAACCAAAATCCAAGTGGTCTTGCATGTGGAATCCCCTACCAATCCTTACCGGATCGCATGCTCGCGGTGCGAAACCCATTGGTGGTTTTGGTATGGTGCGGCCACTGTTTACCAGGGCTTACCATTCCTTCGATCTGGCTTTGACCCGGGGCCGTACGACCTTTACCAATCATTACCACCGCACAGGAGGACATAACACACTAGATGAATACGACTAATGTGTTATGTGGGTACTGGACTACGACTGTATTGACGTGGCTATGACAGGCACTTGTATGATGTATGCACTTTGATTGTATGGTGCACAGTACTGGGCGATGAACTGTTGGGCGTCACTTATGGTATGGAAGTGACTGGGGTGCTGGGTTAAGGCATCAAATGCTGTCTCAGAATAGACGACGGAGTACAGGGACTCAGGCATTGATACTTGCATAGGCTTGTGGTATGTGTATTGGTACGGCTTATTGTTTTTATTGTTTGGCATTGTGTTCAACTCCTTTGTTATGCTCTCAGTATAGCACAGCACAGGGCACAGTCAATGTGGTTCCAAGTGTAATGATGTGGGTCACATTACACTTGACAGGGCCGGCATCGAAAAGAAAAAAGTTTTCAGAATGGTCATGGTCGCATAGCATTTTATGAGCATGGTGGTAAAACTGGTATGGCAATGGTAAAATACCCGGGGTATTGAAAAAACGCACATACTCAAAACACCCACGCTTACCCGGCCTCGGGACCGTGCCGGACGGCTGATAAGTACTAGTATGCGTACCACACTCACCATATGCGTAATAGTGTTCATTGCTTTCTACCTGGGAGTGTACGTATGGTAGATCTAGCACTAATCCTCACAGCTCTGTTTGTCACGGCACTGGCGATAGCCGTCATACTTGGGCATGTAAATGGTACATTCACGTGATAGGCTTTATCATCGCAGTCATATACTTCGCACTTGTATTACTTGCTATTGGCACTGTTCTTGCACTGTTTACAAGTTGGCGTGATGGATGCCTGGGCCGGGACGTTGCCGAGATCAAAACGGGCCTGGTCGGGGTGTACCTCAGAATCAAAAATTTTTTGCACAGGAAAACTTAAGGACCCACATGCTCCTCCGTGTACTGCTCACACTCATGACCGTCGCCACAGCCACATATGCGTTCCATGAACACACCTTCGCGGTGTTTGAACTGCGTGAACACCTGCTGATGCTGACCATGAACCTGTGGGAACTGTTTGAACAGCTGGAGTACGCACACCCGGAACTGAGGGCACGTGTGTACCAGGAGATCCACATGATACAGCGTGAGATTGATCTGGCCATCCAGGAGCTGATGCGCCTGGACCAACTGCAACACCCCACACCAGGATGACCACTGGTTGTAAAAAAACACGCACACGGCAAATTAAAGGTAGCACTACCCCCGCGGGACTGTTATAATAGCACTGTATCGATCACGTGGCAACTGCGGGATCCAGCGAAGCGAGAGTGGAACGGATCCCACGCCATCCCACATGACAGCCCTGCATTCATAACACTGGTGTTCTGCCAGCCATCATGCTAAATTAGTGTAAAACAAAGGAACAATCCCAACAATGATATACACAGCACAAGAGCACGATTGGTTGAGCAGACCAACAAAGAAGAACAAGAGAGTCAGCAATCTCACAGCGGACGGACAACCACCCAAGCAGAAGGACCTACGCAAACACGACTGGGCCATTAAAACTACCATAGAAGTGGACGGCAAGCAGTACACAGTACCGGTGCAGGTCTAGTGAGCGACAAGGAACAGTACACCCTGGTTGAGCGGTACAGGTTGGACACATGGGCATTCGTGGCATTCTTCGCCATCATGGGCCTGATAGCACACGCCTAGTTATAACACACTATAACGGTTTCGCACCCGGGATCATTATGTAGTGTTTAAATACACACATGATAGTGAGCCACGAGCACAAGCTGATATTCACGCACATACCCAAGAACGCGGGCACCAGCATCAGGCAATGGTTCCTGGACAACGTTCCCGACGCCGAGAGCGAGCAAGGGATCCTCAAGCACCAGACACCACACCATGTACACACCCGACCCCACAACAACTACGACTACTTCGCCGTGGTGCGTAACCCCTACGACAGGCTGTTGAGCCAGTACCACTTCCACCTGGAGAAATACGAACAGTACCTGGGCAGGAAGAGCCAGCTGAGATTCAAACAGTCATTCCAGGACAAGTACGCCGAGCTCCAGAAGGGATTCTCGCACTGGCTGGAGACGGACTACCCCATGGCGGACAGGACAGCCAAGTGGTACGACTACCGTTGGTGCCCACAGGCCCTTTGGTGTACCCCAGACACGCACATACTGAAGTTCGAGACCCTAGAGCAGGACTTCCAGTGGGTGCAGGATCGTGTTGGCGTGGCAGAGCCATTGGACACGCTGAACAGCACCAGCACAGACAACGATCACAGCACAATGGAGAACCGTGTGCTACTGGCGGACCACCGTGAACTGGTACTGTCGCACCTGCAGGTGGACTTCGACAGATTTGGCTACGCACCCAACTTCAATCGGTAGAGTTTAAATACACACATGAAATGGTTCCTTGTGGTGTACTTCCTGTCAGCGGGTGAATGGATGACAGCAGAACAGCTGGACGCCAAAGAATGGCACAGGACAGCATACCCGGATGCAGAGACCTGCATAGAAGAACAGAACTACTTCGCTACCAAGCTGTACGATCCCGATTTCGTACGTGCCAGTTGTGAATTATTGCCATGGCGCATGTACGCCAGATAACTTCGATCGTTCTGAATAATACTAGCACAGAACAACACCCTAGAAAAATTTAAATAACAGCACAAAAAGAACAATCCCCATGGAGTTAGAATGGCAACAGAACAAAAAAAAAGTTGGTTGAAGAGCAACATTGTGATGATCCCAGTGGTGGCATCAATACTGGTTGGGTCATTCACGGGTGTGAGATATGTGGTCACACTGACCGACACGATCAACGCAAACAAGATCGAGATAATGAACATACAGAGAGACATGTCGGTCATAAGGGATTCGAACACCGACCTGAAACAGCGTCTAGCAAGGGCAGAAGGTACCTGGGAGATGGCCGAGAACCTGTACAGAGAACTGGCGGAGAAGGTCAGGGACATGGCCTGGGACATCAAGGACCTTAGCAGAGAAGTAACCGGAAACTAGTATGGAATTCAAAAGACTTGCAGGTGCAATACTTCTTTCAACCTTAGTGTTGGTGCTGTGTATGAAATACACACCAGCCGAAGCACGTAATGAATACCTAAACGACGGATTCAATCGTTGCCAATACGGTTCTTTTGATGTGTCCACAGAGTACAGTCAAGACGACACAGACTACAGACACTACTCGCCCAGCAATGACTACGACAATTACAGCGATAGAAAAAGCCTAAGATTCAGTTTCAGGAAGTTTTTGGGTGTGAGCAAAAGAGACTGTGATGAAGTGAACGAAATACAGAAAGAGAACGCAAACCTGAGACAGGAACTTGAGATGTTGAAAGTGTGTCAGAGATATGCGGACAGACCACTACCGCCACAGTTCGCCACAGTGGAGAAACACTGCAAAGGTCTGAGAGCAAGACCTGTCAGAGAAAAAAATCAAGATCCTTTATGGGATGAAATGAAGAAGGACTACATGGAAAAGAACCCAGGCGCAGATGTGTACGATGCGTCAAAATACAATCCACCAGTTAAGAAGAACCCACCACTGAAGATACCCAAGTATCTAACAGACGAATTACCAGCACCCACAGATCAATAAACAGTTGCTCCACCAACACAGGCCTGCTAACTACTTGTGTCGTTATATGACGACAGATTAACAACGAAGACAACAAAGAAGAGACAACAACAATATGAGTATAAAAGGAAAAGTAAAATGGTTCAATGGCACCAAGGGTTTTGGTTTCATTGAGAGGGAAGACAAGGAGAAGGACGTGTTCGTACACGTGTCAGCCGTGAGAGACGCAGGGCTGGATTACCTGAACGAAGGCGATGAGATGAGTTTTGAAGTAGAGGACGGACCGAAAGGTCCAAACGCAACACAGTTGCAGAAAATCTAACACACAATCCCATAACATACAGGCATCGGCACAGCCAATAAAAGGTTGAACCACGTCCGATGTCTGTGCTAAAATACAGCATGGATCGAACTGTAGAAGTGGCAACCACGTACAACCAGCAGTACTACGACATCATTGGTAAAAGAATGGTAGAGTCATTCGTCAAGTACTGGCCCAAACACATCAAACTACACGTCTACTGGCAGGAAGCAGAGCCAGAGATCATGGCGGACAACATAGTGTATCATGAACTGTACCGGGTACAGCCACAACTCAAGCAGTGGGTGGACCAACACGCCGACAAGAAGTACCACGGGTGGAGGGAAGACAGGGGCAAGTTCGTGTGGAAGAACGACGGAGTCAAGTTCTCACACAAGGTGTTCGCACAGACACACAGGATCAAGAACAGCACAGCAGACATACTTCTATATTCAGATGCAGACACACTGTACCATGCGGAACCAGATCTGGATTACCTCAGTGAGATATCGCCAGCGGACAGCCTATGCACATTCTTTGACAGACCCAAGTTCAGAGACGAGACAGGATTCTACATGCACAACCCACAACATCCGAGAGCCAAGGAATGGGCCAACAGATTGGAGGAGATATATCTGTCAGGTGAGGTATGGACATACGAGAAAGACAGGGCGGCGGACCAATACACAATGGCATTTGGCCGACAGCATTTCTTTTTCTGCAAACAGATGGACCTAATGAAATATCACAAAGACATGGATCCAAAAGACCCTGTGCCAACATCACCATTGAACAAATTTTTAAAACATCTAAAAGGAGAGAAGAAAACATCATGATAAAATATCCATTGGCGTTCTCAACATGGGGAACAGAAGAAGTAGAAGCAATACAACGTGTCATAGAAACAGACATGTACACCATGGGCAAACATGTGAAACAGTTTGAACAGGAGTTTGCGGAACACTTTGGATCGCCACATGCTGTGATGGTCAACTCGGGATCAAGCGCCAACCTATTGATGTTGAGCTTGTTGAAATGGAAATACAAATTAAAGGGTGACATCATTGTTCCCGTGGTGGGCTGGGCGACAACATACTTCCCAGTTGCACAGAACGGGTTCAGACTGAACTTCGTTGATGTGGACCCTAACACATGGAACATAGATGTGACAAAGATAAGAGCCGCAATAACTCCTGAGACCTGTGCAATAATGCCAGTGAATCTTTTGGGGAACAGTTGCGACTTCACCGAGATAAAAAAGATATGTGAGGAACATGACCTCAAGCTGATAGAGGACAACTGTGAATCAATGGGAGCCATGTATGATGGCAAACACACAGGAACGATAGGCCTCGCAGGATCATTCTCTTTCTTCTTCTCGCACCACATACAGACTATGGAAGGTGGCATGGTCCTTTGCCAAGACAAGGACGACGCCGACTACATGAGATCATTGAGGGCACATGGTTGGGTCAGGGATCTGCCCGCGGACTCTCACCTGTACAAGAAGACAGGCAACGCATTTGAGGACAACTTCATATTCGCCACACCAGGATACAACGTGAGACCATTGGAGATGAGTGGAGCCATAGGATCAGTGCAACTGAAGAAATGGCCACGTATAGAACAAAGAAGGATTGACAACGCAAAGCATTTCGTTAGTCTGTTCCATAGTAAGCCGTGGTGTAGGATACAACAGATAATCGGGGAAAGCAGTTGGTTCACGTTTGGCATGGTTTTGGACGGAGAACTAAAAGGCCGAAGGGCGGAGATAGTCGAGGCACTAGACGAGGCAGGCATACAGAACAGACCACTTGCGTCAAGGAACTTCCTGAAGCAACCTGTGATGAGAGATTTGGACTACATAGCATCAGGCGAGATGACCGCGGCCGATGACATACACGACAACGGATTCTTTGTTGGTAATGGTAGCAAAGACATCAGAGAAGAAATAGACCAGTTGTACATGACAATAGCCAAATTTGTAAGATGAAAAAACTTACAATAGTAACCACTTACGGAACCAAGTACTGGCCCTTGCCAGTGCAGAAAGGTCTCAAGACCATTGAGCAGTTCTGGCCGGACCATGCAGAGGTCCTTGTGTATCCAGATGACATGTCACAACAGATGCCGTTGCGTAACACGAAGTACTATGACCTGTGCAACGAACAGCCTAAGCTACAGGAGTTCATAGACAGGCACAAGGACAACCCCAAGTTCAATCCTAGGATAAAACAGAACGCCCAAGAGAAGAAGGACTTCGACAAGAACACACAGATATACATCTATGATGCTGTGCGTTTCAGTTACAAGGTGTTCGCCTGCATAGATGCATGGCAGAAGACCAAACCAGACATGCTTTGGTTCCTGGATGCAGACATAGTCACGTTTGAGAAGATAACAATGGACTGGCTGACACACATCACACCAGACGACAAGTTCACATCGTACCTGGGCAGACCCAAGAAAGGTTTCTCTGAAACCGGTTACTACGCTTTCAACACAGCACATAAACACGCAGGAGAGTTCTTTGAACGTTGGCAGACCTACTACGACAAGGACAGGTTCCTGGAACTCAAGGGATACACAGACAGTTTCACCTTTGACGGCGCCAGGCTAGAGCTCGAGAAGGAAGGCAAGATACAGAATGAAGACCTCAACGATGGTAGATGGGCAGGCGACAGGAGAAGCAGGCATCCATTCATCAACAGTGAGCTTGGACAGTACATGGATCACTTGAAAGGCTACGACCGGAAGGCCGCGATGACATCTAAGAAGAGGGATCTTACCACGAAGCAATCCCACCCATATTGGAAGACCTTAAAAGAATAGGCTCGTAAATATCAACATGAAATCACTTATAACAGGTTGCCAAGGATTCATTGGTAAAAATCTCGCACAGCATTTAAAGAAACAAGGTCACTATGTGGTAGGCATTGACAAGAAACTTAAAGTTGGAGACCCTGTCTACGTTGACGAGTTCGTAGGACACGACATGGAGCAGAGGATATCTATGGAGAATGATTTTGATAGAGTTTATCATCTATCAGCAGATGTACCAAACTCCAAGGGAGTTGGCGGAAGCCAACTGACAACCGGAAGAAGCAATCCAATACAGACTATACAAGCATTGGACTTTGCATCAAAGAATAGATCACACTTTGTATATGCTGTATCGGCCATGATATACAATACAGAATATCAAGGACACAACGGGCCGAACCTCAATGAAGATGATCATATATGGCCAGCCCAGCCTGCCGGAAACATCTACGGGATGGAAAAACTTTACAACATGCAGTTGGCACAGGAATATGCGAAAGGGTATGACATGAAAATATCATTGCCCATCTTCCATGCCATGTATGGCCCACACTGCGATATACTGGAGAATTCAAAAGTGGTAGCGGCCATGTGTGTGAAGATACTACATGCTGAAGACCCAGGAGAGATAGAAGTTTGGGGAGACGGAACACAAATAAGATCGTTCTGTTACATAGACGACCTCATGGTTGGTTTGGACAAATTGATAGAACACGATGTGCAAGGACCTATAAACATGGGATCAGATGAAGCAATAACAATGACACAACTTGCAGACATGCTGATAAAGATATCTGGCAAGAAGATTGAAAAGAAATACCTACCGGCCGGCCCGGCTGGATGTATGAGACGTAATTCTGATAATACTAAAATACAAAAACTTACAGAATGGAAACCAAACTATCCACTGGAACAAGGACTAGAGAACACGTATAGATTCATTAAGTCTCAGCTCACAGAAAAATAACATTAAATACTGGCATGAAGTCCATAGGTATGCCACAACTCCTCTTACGTGATCTCAACAAAAAGATGCGTATCAAATTCCTAGCGAACGGTCCACTTACCCATGGAAGTTTCGGGTACGGTGACGAAGAGTCCGGAAAGAGCAGTACAGCTGGCCGGGTAGTAATTAACATGTCGTACTTCATGATGAAGCACTATCATACCTTGCATGGAAAATATCAACCCACGTGGTTGATCCAAGAATTTCTAGTTAGCAAGACAGCCAGCGAGCAGGTAGACGAATTGATCAAGGATCGTGTGGATCTCTTGTTGTTGTCCGTTTTCGTGTGGAACATGGAACTGCAGATGGAGATAGCTAAACTGTATCGTGAACGTGTACCCCATGGCCGTGTGGTCGCGGGAGGGCCACAGCTAACAGCACACAAGGATGGAGACTTTTTCAAGAAACACCCATACATTGACTTCGTAGTCTATGGCGACGGGGAACAGGCCCTAAGTAACATAATAGATTACTTGGCCACGGGAGAACGCGAACCCTGGGTCAACACAGTAGAGAACATAGAAGGCATGGCACGGTTATGGCCATTCGAAGCCCTCCGGGATGAAAAATACTGGAGCACCTCACCCTACCTGACACAGAAGCAGTTCATACGTGACAGTATAGCATCACTAAGGACACACGGCTTTGGACCCAGCCAGATTATGATAGCAATTGAATTTGCCCGAGGTTGCATGTACAAGTGTGCCTACTGTGACTGGAGTCAGAATCTTACTAAAAAAGTTCTCAGGAGGAAAGCAGAGTGGAAATTAGAGTTGGAGTTCTTCCGTGATCTTGATGTATCGATTCGTGAGACAGATGCAAACTTTGGTTCATGGGCCGAAGACCTAGCGATATATGATTATGCGAAGAGCCTCTATGACCCCAATCGCAACTTCAAGTTCTTGGTGTGGAACACAGCAAAACTCAAGAAGAATGCACACCATTTTATGATAGGTAATGCAGAGACCTATGGGAAAAGAGTAGTTTTTAGTTTTGAAGACACAGAGAAAGGCCCGTTAGAGGCCATGGATCGTCCCAGCCTGAGTTGGCAACAGCACCAAGACATGATAAGCAAGGTCAGACATAGGTTAGGAAAGGAAAGATTCGAAGGCCTAGCAACAGCAGAGCTGATGTTAGGAATGCCGGAACAATCCATAGGAACGTTCAAGGAAAATTTCAAAAAGATTTTAGGTGAAGGTATAACAGACGTCATACTCAGCCACTGGGCAATATTGCCTAACTCCCCGGGAGCAGATCCAGAATATCTAAAAAGGTATGGGGTAGAATTCAAAGAACACAGAATGTTCCGAGGTTATGGTGCTGTACCATATAATAAGAACCACATCTCTAGAACCATTGATGATGTATACAAGATCGCACAATCAAATCCTGTTTACCTGAGGCAGTCCATGGTGCTTAGGACCAACACTATGGAATATGTTGATATGGTTACCGTTATGATCGTGGGTGACCAGATACAAAATGACGTAATTAAAAAAAAAATTAGAGGAGACAGAAATCACATTGTGTCAGCATCAGAGATCGAGTCTATAGTCGATCGGTTATTTGATTGGGCCGGCACACGTGCTACACACATACTTGCCCAACACAAAGAGTGTACAGAGAAATACGGATTTATACTGCCCCTTACTTACCAGGGCGGTGGTTCTTTTATATGTAAATGGTCAGCTAAATCACTACACAGATGGGTACCTAGGATGGATGTAGACATTGGAAAAGGTCATGCAGAGGTGCCATTTGATATCGTTGGGTACGGCTAGACTGGACGAAGTTGTTACAGGTTGACACATCTCTTTGTTGACTGTATAATAAACGTATATGCCACTTACACCAATAGTAATAGAACAGACATCCAAGGGCGAAAGAAGCTACGATATTTTCAGTAGACTTCTCAAGGATAGAATCATTATGTTGGAAGGACCTATAGAGGAACACACAGCTTCGGTGCTATGTGCTCAACTGTTATTCTTGGAATCACAAGATGCCACGAAGGATATCGTTTTGTATATCAATTCGCCGGGCGGACTGGTAACGGCAGGTATGGCTATCTATGATACCATGCAGTATGTTAGATCAGACATACAAACAATAGTGGTGGGCCAGGCTTGTTCTATGGGCTCACTCCTAGCAAGTGCAGGAACCAAAGGCAAGAGATACATGTTGCCTCACGCAAGGCACATGATACACCAACCGCTAGGTGGGGCAAGTGGACAGGCAACCGATGTCGAGATACGGGCAAACGAATTACTGAGATGGAAGCGAGAGCTTACAGAGATTTATGAGAAGACGACAGGACAACCCCTACAGAAATTGAAAGACGACATGGAACGTGACAAGTTCATGAACGCAGAGGAAGCCACGGCGTATGGACTAGTTGATAAAATAATAACAACCAGAGACGACGACAACAAGGAGTAATATGAAAATACTATGCGTATTATACGATGACCCCAAAGGCGGAATGCCCGCGACTTATCCACTGACGGATCTACCAAAATTAGACAAATACCCAGACGGCATGACACTGCCATCACCAAAAGGCAGAGACTTCACACCAGGTGAACTGCTAGGTTGTGTATCAGGGGAACTGGGACTTAGAAAGTTTCTAGAGGACGCAGGACACGAACTTGTCGTAACTTCTAGCAAAGACGGTGACGACTGTGAAGCAGACAAAGAGCTAGTAGACGCAGACGTTGTTATCTCTCAACCGTTTTTCCCTTACTATCTGACAAGAGAAAAAATGGAGAAAGCAAAGAACCTCAA
>Ga0181405_1000776_pt1 | contig 10885 bp, 12 predicted proteins | sample 28SPOviralmetaG_FD_130134 | JGI IMG/M metagenome (GOLD analysis project Ga0181405, IMG submission 130134) | Marine viral communities from the oligotrophic San Pedro Time Series (SPOT) site, San Pedro Channel, CA, USA - 28 SPOT_SRF_2011-11-29 | ecosystem: Environmental > Aquatic > Marine > Strait...
AAAGATTTTGATAGTCAATACAAATGGAAAATTTACATTCCCACAACCAAAGGTTGGCCACAAGGCATGAGTAAAGCATTCAAGATTAAATCACAGTATGATGCATGGCTGTCAGAAAACAACATCAAAGGCATATCATTTTACAATATGCTATACTTGACACGTGATCAAGATGTTGTATACTTTAAGTTAAGTTGGCCTGGCGAACAAGAATACAATGTGGTGCAACTGAGATAGATTATGGATATGTTGCAAAGAATTATTGTAAATGGAGATTCTTTCAGTTGCTCTAGGCCCACTGCAAATCCACCTGTTAAAAAAACAGCAAGTGGTATTGTTGCCAAACATCTAAAGGTGCCTTGGATAAACCTAGCACAAGGAGGCAGAGGCAATAGGAAAATTGTTGCCCACACTAAAATATATTTTGAAAAAAATCCAACACACAAAATAAATTCACTGTGCATTATACAATGGTCAAGTCCCCTTAGACACGATTACATAACTCAAAGAAAAACAAAAAAATTAAAAGGCTTTGATACAAACTTTAGGACTTGGAATGATAATCAAAACGTTGACTTTATATTAAAACAAAAAAGTTGGGATCTAGATCGCGATTATGCGTTGTCGCAAATTAATGATATATTAGATTTGCAAAGTTACTTTAAAAACAACCAAATCGATTATGTCATGTATTTTGGATTACCAAATGCAATAACATCGGTAAAACTAAGTTCAGACCTAAAAGCGTTAAACAATTGCATTGATTATGATAGATTTGTAAAACCAAAAGACACACACTATAAGTTTGTTTTGAGAAATGACCTTGGTTGTGGTCCAGATGATCCACACCCTTCGTTAGACGGTCACAAGCAATGGGCAAACTATATCATAGACTTTTTGTCTAATTCATAATATAATGTTAGTGCGGCGGTGATGGAATGGTTAGACATGCACAACTTGATTGTGATTTTGTGAGTTCGAGTCTCACCCGGCGTACCATTAATCCTAGTTGGGGGGTGTACTAGGCGCCCCCCATAAGTAAAAAAATGATAAAAGGCAAAATTAATGTTAATTGGTCTGAAAAAGACTACAAAAATTTATCTTGGAGCCATCTAACTGTCAAGCAAGATGTTAACGTAAACATTGTTGACGGCACAACTCCAACTGATCGCAATGGAGTGTCGGCTTGCAATGAAAATTTGCCAGATGCCTTGACGGAGACAGCAAAATCGTTTGGCCTTGCAAAAACCGTGTGTGCAGTGAGTAGAATGGATCCAGGCCAAACCCTGCCTTATCACACAGACAAGTATCAAGAATACATCAAAAGAAATGATATACAAGACACTGCTAATATTACACGCATAATTGTATTTTTACATGATCAAAAACCCGGTCATCAGCTGTGGATTGAAAATGAAATTTGTATGGGTCCTGCAGGCAGTTATTTTGGGTGGACTTCTGGTACCGAACACATGGCAGCTAACTTAGGTTATGAATCAAGATATGTTTTACAAATTACAGGAGTTTCTCGAGATGAATAAAAAAACAATACTAACCGACATTGATGGTGTTTGTTTGGATTGGCAAACACAGTTCCAAAAATATTTAGATTACTATCATCCAGGCAAAAGTTTAGATGATCCAACAACACAATACGAACACATGAAAACACAAATGCATTCTTTTGTGCAGTCAGCATGGATGGGTTGGATATCACCTTTGAGAGATGCAGTAGAAATACTAACAAAATTCAAACAAGACGGTTATGAAGTGCATGGTTGCACAGCAATGGGTTTTGATCCTTATGCTATTGCACTGAGGAAAAAGAATCTTGAAACATATTTTCCCAACATTTTCGATAGACTAGACACAACCTCCATGGAGGATGGCAGTACCAAAGAAAGCTGGTTAGAACAGTATCGTGGAAAAGATTGTTTGTGGGTAGAAGACAAATGGATTAATGCACTTGCAGGTGCATCAATGGGCATCAAAACTTTCCTTATGAAACAGTCTTACAATGCACACAACAATGATGATAGAATAGTCAAGGTTGACAATTGGCAACAGATATATTACTATAATAACAAATGACACAGATGAAAGTTTTTATTGGCTGGGATTCAAGAGAGGACATTGCCTTTCAAGTTGCCAAGCATTCGATACAAAAACACAATCCCGATGCACAAGTATATCCATTAAAATTACCAACTCTAAAAGAACTTGGTATCTACACTAGAGGTGCTGACGCTAAAGCGTCTACAGAATTTACATTCTCAAGATTCTTTGTGCCAATGCTGACAGGATACAAAGGTTGGGCATTGTTTATTGATTGTGATTTTTTATGCAGGACTGACATCAAAGAACTATTCAATCAAGCCAATGACAACTATGCTGTGATGGTTGCTAAACATGACTACACGCCAAAAGCATCAACCAAAATGGATGGCAAAGAACAAACTGTGTATCCAAGAAAGAATTGGTCATCTTGCATGTTGTGGAACTGTGAACATCCAGCAAACAAACTGCTTGATGTAAATTCAATGAACACCAATGATGGATTATGGCATCACAGATTTGTATGGTTAGCTGATCATGAGATAGGCGAAATATCACATGAATGGAACTGGCTTACTGATTGGTATACTGCCCCTGAAGATGGCGAACCTAAAATGTTACACTACACAGAAGGCGGACCATGGTTTGAACACTTACAAGATGTGCCATATGCTCAAGAGTGGCGTGATGCTGAAAAGGAATACAAAGCAACTTTAGAACCAACTGTGGATGATAAGATTGCCAAGGACGACGGTGGCTGGTAATTCAGTGTGCCTAAGTTAAGATCAACTGTTAATAAATTTTTTAAAACCAGACTATTTGGCAAAGAAATAAATTTTATAAATTCACCAAAAGAACCTTCTTATGTTCAAAACAGAGTTCGTAGAATAACAGCCAAAGAACCAGAAACTATCTTTTGGATAAAATATATTCCTACAGAAGACATTCTTTTTGACGTTGGAGCAAACATTGGCATCTACACCATGGCTGCAGGAGCAAGGGGAATAACAACCTATGCATTCGAACCACATGCTGGTAACTATAACATTTTGTGTCAAACCATATCATCTAATCCATTTCCTTGCACGGCATATTGTGTTGCACTCAGTGATGCACCAGCATTTGATATAATTGGAATCCCAAACTATTATCCAGGCGTGTCTGACAACATAATCAGCAAAACACAAAAACACAAACATGGAGTGATTGTAAAAGATCTAGATACTTTGGTAGAAACAAATGTTTTACCGCAACCACAACACATGAAGATTGATATAGATGGCCATGAAGCAAGATTTTACGAGGGTGCAAAAAGAACTCTTGCTAAATGTAAATCAATTTTGTTTGAGATAGAAAACCAACACACATATATTGTTGAAGATTTAAAAAATCAAGGATTCAAATTGCGTGGCACATTTTTACGAAACGCCACTGAAGCCAATTATGTTTTTTCTAAATAAATCTTTTGCCTCGCTTGGCAGACATTAAAAAATAGTTAAGAGTAATTCTATTTGTGGTTTCACTGCTTTCATATGAATGCCAAGTAACCCCTTTTTGTCCACAAAATACAAATGTTGAGTTTGGTTCCCAAAGAGCTTCTTTTACAAAACTAGATTCATTTTCAGTGGTATACATTTTCGTTCCAATGTTTTTTTCCGGAGTCACATATGTCACTGAACTCCAAATTTTTTCTAAGCCTTCTTCATGTATATGGAATTGATAAGGCAGTGGAGGTGTGATGGAAATGTGTGCATACACTGTGAGATCATTATACCATCTTGGTTTAGCGTATAAGTCTGTCAGAGTTTTTGCGTTGTCATAAATTTCTTTGCCTATGGAGTATACTTCATCATATAAATCAATGCCATAATCTGTAAATTCATTTGGAAACACAAATTTTAATTTTCCGCCATTGTCCGTATGTAAAAATTGTTGACATTGTGTCTGTAATCTTTCGAACATGTCGGTTGGCAAAGAGTGTTCAATCATTTGATGTTGCCAAGGATCTGCTTGAACTGGACTGTTCAATACTTTGTTAAGGTAGTGCTGACCTGCCATACATATATTTAATGTGCGGCATCTACGGAATATCAAAAAAAGACAGAACATTAATCCAAGGTTATATTGATACTTGTTATTATAGAGGGCCAGATGGCCAAGACATATGGAACGATGACCACGTAACACTTGGCCACAATCTACTGTCAATTACATCAGAAGCATCACAAGGTAAACAACCATGGATTACTGACAAAGGCAACGTGTTGGTTTACAATGGAGAAATATTCAATTATCAAGAATTGGTTGATCAACACAACTTTACACCTAAAACATCTTGTGACACAGAACTTTTAGCATTTTTACTTGATAAATTTGGTGTTGAAGCAGTAAAACAGATTGATTCCATGCATGCTTTTGCTTACTATGACAGAGAAACTAAAAACATCATACTCAGTAGAGATCATGTGGGCATCAAACCTTTGTTCTATGCAGAGATATCTGACGGAATAATATTTGGATCTGAAATCAAAGGCATGTTAGATCATGTGCCCAACAGTAGACAGATTGATGATTTGGCAGCTGCTTGTATGTCCTACTCAGGTAACAATGTCACAAGAAACACAATGTTTACTAATATTAAAAAAGTTATGCCAGGTGAAACACTGATGTATAATGTGCCACACAAAAAGTTTACATCACACAACAGAACTGTGATCACTCCAACATCAAATTCATCACTAGACTATGCACAGTTTAGACACGAAGCACATGAAACTGTAAAAATGTCCACACTAGGTATCAGGAAGTTTGGTATGTTTTTGTCAGGAGGATTAGACTCAACACTGGTAGCATATGAATTAAAAAAGATACTTGGCGAATTAGATTCTTTTACAAATGAAATGAATCCAAATGTAAGGATTGGCGAAGACTTTAATGATGATGCCAACTGTGCAAAAAGATTTGCACAAGATTTTGGTTTAAATCATCATCGTGTAGAAATGACCCCTAAACTTGTAGAACAATTTTGGGAAGACTCAATGTTCTTGATGGAACAGCCTGTGTATAACATGAATCTGCCAATGTATTATTACACCAATAAATTTTTAAGCAACAAGGGAGTTGTTGTAACCATGGCAGGCGACATGGGGGATGAACTGTTAGGGGGATATCCTAAGTATTGGAAACTTAGAAAAGATCTTCCTAAATCATTCAACGACATGATATGGAAATGGATGCACCGTATCAAAAGGCCAATTAAACTTGTTAGTAAAATTGATCCTCAAGACATACACAGTGAATTGTGTAAAATAATACCACAAGAGTTATGGAACGACAAAGATCCAATCAATTCTTACATGGCAGTTGATTGTGTTACACAGGTGCCAGAAGAATTTTTTTCACGCAACGATCAGTTTGGTATGCGTTTTTCTATGGAGGGTAGATTTCCATTGGCAACAAAAAGATTCATGAAATACTGCATGGACATACACAGTGATCACAAAATAGGACGTGAAAAATCAGAAACAAAATTGCCAACTAAATTAGCATACAAAGGTTACATGCCAGACTACATCATTAACAAAATGAAAACTGGTTGGAGTGTGCCACTGATATATTGGATCAGCGACCACAAACATCTCAATGATCTAGCCATGCAATACATGACCGGCAACGATTGTTTGAAAGATGTTGTGGGCATGGACAATTGGGACCAAAAGAAAACTAAAGTGGTAAGTTGGATGATGCGGACATGGGCAAAATCTTACTGCATGCAATTGAAGGCATAACCAGAAGCCATTTCATCAAGAGTAAACTGCTGATGTGCTAGATGCCATAACCAAGGTTCTCTGTCTGGCCGATTTGGATTTTCAATATTTTCAAACTTTGTTGCCATCGGATAAGCTGAACATTCGGGTCCACATATTACAGGAATACCCATGCACACAGCTTTTATAGCAACCATTGAATTGAATGTAACCACGCACCATGCATCTTTGAGATCTTGTTCTAAAGGGGGTTGATCTCCTGTTTTGTTAAATCCTTTCAACTGTGTAATTCCGTTTGATGTTTGCACTTGAGGATTCAAAGGCTTGTCTCTCACCCTTATTTCACGGTTTGTTTGCTGTTTTAAGGTCTCTACAGTAGTGTCTAACCATTGCTGTGCATCAAAGAACCATTCAATTGCTCCAGTGGGAGGACATACAACAACTTGTGTTCCAGTTGTTTGCCATGGCACTATATCTTGTTGAAAGTGTTGTTCGTATCTGTCAGGTGTTTGCTCTGTAAGTTCAGCATTAGTGTGTGCATTTTTGGTTACTCTATACCAATTTGTTTTGTTGTCATGTCCTGCTTTAAAATAAGCATGATCACAAAAATAAAAGTCATGCTCACCACGTTTCATCATGTCGCCTGCGCCTCTGAGTATGCCCCAATAAAAGTATTCATCATCGGGCATAGGTTGTCCATTTGGAATAGGATCAATAATCACACCGTTGGTACCTTTGGCCCACTGTTGCACAATGCCCTCTGTGGCTTTACGCATGGTTCTAACGCAACGCATCATACATCCTTCCAAACATGTCTTTGAACAAACCAGATTCTATTTCTTCCTGTGTGTATTGATGCCAACTGAGTGTTGCCAACCAATCCTCACGATTGTTGGGATAAATTGGCGTGCCAAAATTTTCAATAGTTTGCGACACAGGGCGTGCAGGACATCTTGCATGACAATACACCGGCACTCCTTGAATGATAGCATCAATTGAAACCATCGAACATGATGTTACCACGCAGTGTGCATGTTTCAAGTCTTCTGACAGTGGCACATCAGCATAAGCAGGACCACTTTTGCCATTTTTCCTTGGCTTGTGTCTAACCTTAATAGGCATGTCAGTTTTTGTGCGTAACCATGCAACAGTTTGATGTTCCCAATCTCTCTGTCCAATATATGAATTTATAGTAAATGACGAAGGTGCAACTAAGATGTAATCACCTTTTTTTTGACGCCATGGTTGTATATCAATGTGCTGTATTCTATCTTTGGGCAAATCAGGAACAATCCAGGTCACGTGTATATCTCCAAAACATATTCTCCAAAAATATTCGCCTTGGGGATTTACAGCTTCTTTCAAAGGATTCCATCTACCCCAATATGGCATGTCACAAAATAACCAAGGCTGTTTGTTATTTTTCAACTGCACTGCTCTGTTGTAATTGCCCACGGCTAGTCCCCACATAGTTGGAATGCCTTGATTGTCATGGTATTTTTGTAACGGTCCAAGTGTATACCATGCCTTAGAATCTTTTTTGTGACTGTTGTTAATCACATTGAGTTTCATTTAATTTTATCCCAATAATTGTTTTTGTGTGGACGATAAATGTCTGTGCGTTTGGAACGACCAACCACCTTGCGTGCTCCTTTGAGATGATCCATGTATGCACCCAAAGGCGAATTAATAAACACATGCCCTCCTGGAATGTGTGGATGTCCTTCTGAAATGTTGAAAGACTGCATGCCACGTTCTGTATACTTTTTTTGCAATACCCAAAACAAATAAGAATCATGATATTCAATTTCGTTGAACAATGAATCTGTGCGATACATATCTTGCCAGTCTTGCATGAATGCTTGATTGTGTAAGGATCTAGTGTCGTAGATTACAAAGCCACACTCAGGATAAATTTTTTGTCTACCAAGATATGCACAATAATGATTTTCTGGAAGGAGGCTCTCAATGAAACCATCTGGAACATCAGAATGGGTAACAACATCTGCGTCCAGCCAGACAACTAAGTCTGAGTCTGCATTGAGAGCCGCATGTGATACACAATATGATTTATGTGCAAACTTGACAGCGTCCCACAAATATGAATATTTTGCGTTTGTTTCTGTGCCTGGCTTAATGCCATTTGCATTTGGATTGTTAATGTGTCTTTGTTTGAATTCATGTAAATGTGGACAGGCATATTGTATATCCACCCATTCGACTCTGTTTGAAAAATTTGCATTGGTAGGCATCCATTCATAATAAACTTTCAATTTTATTGACTGTGGCCAGTGTTTGTCAAATGTTTCGATCATACGTTTACCATATTGTCCATAACCAGACTGTGACATAGTAGTAATAACCGTTTTGGATGTTGGCATATCAACAAGTATTTAAATAGCATATAATGAAAGTTGAGATATTCCGAAATCATGAGAAAAATTGAAGTTGCAACAACCTATAACAAAAAATATTACGATCTAGTTGCAAAACGCATGGTGGAATCATTTGTGCAACACTGGCCCAAAGATGTGCAACTGCATGTGTATTGGCAAGAACAACAGCCAGAAATACTAGAAGACAACATTGTGTATCATGAACTGTATGAAGTTCAGCCACAACTGAAACAATTTGTAGATCAATGTAAGGATGATCCAGAAAAAAATGGTTGGCGTGAAGATAGGCAAAAGTGGGTTTGGAAAAATGACGGAGTAAAATTCAGTCATAAAGTTTTTGCACAGACACACAGAATAAAAAATTCAACTGCTGATTATATTTTGTATTCAGATGCAGACACAGAATATGTTGCTACACCAAACTTTGATTATTTAGAAGAGATTTGTCCAAGTGATGCACTATGTACATTTTTTGATCGACCAAAATTCAGAGATGAAACTGGATTTTACATGCACAATGCAAAACATCCAAAAGCAATTGATTGGGCAAACAGATTAGAAGAGATTTATTTGTCTGGTGAAGTATGGACATATGAAGAAAACAGAGCCGCAGACCAATACACAATGGCCTATGGCAGAGATTCATTCAAAGATTGTAAACAAATGGATCTTGTAAAATATCATCCTGATGTAGATTTAAAAGATCCAGTACCAACTTCTCCATTAGGTCAATTTTTAAATCATCTTAAAGGAGAAAAAAAGAATGGGTGACATAATTTATCCTTTGGCGTCAAGCACATGGGGCTCACAAGAAACACAAGCAATTAAAGATGTAATTGAATCCGACATGTATACAATGGGCGGGAAAGTAAAAGGATTTGAACAAGAATATGCAGAGCATTTTGGACACGGACATGCTGTGATGTGTAATTCTGGCTCATCAGCAAATTTGTTGATGTTGTCATTACTAAAATTAAAATACAAACTTACAGGAGATATTATTGTGCCTGCTGTAGGTTGGTCCACTAGTTATTTTCCTGTAAATCAAAATGGATTCAAACTAAATTTTGTTGACGTAGATCCACAAACTTATAATATAGACATTGCAAAAATTGAACAGTCAATCACACCAAACACCTGTGCTATCATGGCGATAAACCTGTTAGGCAATCCATGTGACTTTGATGCACTGTATAAAATTGCTGACAAACATAACCTTTTAGTAATTGAAGACAACTGCGAGTCAATGGGCGCCAAATACAACGGAAGATATACTGGTGGACACGGCTTGATAGGCACACAATCATTTTTCTTCTCACACCATATGCAAACCATGGAAGGCGGAATGGTCACAATAGACAACCAAGAAGACGCTGATTGGTTGCGTTCCTTGAGAGCACATGGATGGTGTAGAGATCTATCGCCCAACAACACACTGTTTCAAAAGACAGGATCATGGAAAGATAACTTTACATTTGTTACTCCAGGTTACACAGTAAGACCCTTAGAGATGAGTGGTGCTGTAGGTTCTGAACAATTGAAAAAATGGAACAGTATTATGTCAGCAAGAATGAAAAACAAAGATCACTTTTTTGCAAAATTTGGCGATGAAAAATATTTAAAATTACAAAAGACACTAGGAGAAAGCAGTTGGTTCTCATTTGGTTGTATATGCACCGGTGCGTTACAGGGAAGAAGAGACGAACTGGTTACTGCACTAACAGAAGCAGGCATTCAGTCACGACCACTTGCATCAGGAAACTGGCTGAGACAACCTGTGATGAACATGTTGGACACGATAGCCACTGGTGATTATACCGGAGCGGATCTAATTGAAGACGAAGGATTTTTTGTCGGCAACGGTATGGAAGATGTTACCAAAGGCATTGATGCCATGTATGAGGTGATAAAAAATTTAGTATGAAAAGTTTATCAATAGTAACAACATACAGTCCGAGATATTGGCCTTTACCAATTAAAAAGTCAATTGAAAGCACATTAGAAAATTGGCCTGCACATGCAGAGATACTTGTGTATCCTGATGACGCAACTCAGTGCATGGATGATAAAAGATTGCAACACTATGATCTGTGTGAAGAACAACCAATACTAAAAGATTTTATTGATAGAAATAAAAACAATTCAAAATTACAAAAACTAGGACAAAAAGATTATGAATTCGAATATGATGCAATAAGATTTAGTTATAAAGTGTTTGCTTGTATTGATGCTTACCAAAAGACAAAGCCTGATATGATGTGGTATCTTGATGCTGATATAATCACATTTGAAAAGATTCCTATGTCTTGGTTAGAGCACATTATTCCTGACCATGCTTTTACTTCATACTTAGGTAGACCAAAAAAAGGATTTTCCGAAACAGGTTATTATGCATTCAACACTGCTCATGCACATGCAGAAGATTTTTTTAACAGGTGGTCAGAATACTATGAAAAGGATTTGTATTTTAACATACAAAAAGGATTCCTCGATCATTTTCCACGCACAGGTTACACAGACTCGTTTACATTTGATGCAGTGAGACTTGAGTTTGAACAAGCAGGAAAAATGGTTAATGAAGATTTAAATGATGGGCGATGGGCTGGATCACGTAAGGCAAGACATCCGTTTATCAACAGCGAACTAGGACAATACATGGATCATTTA
>Ga0181405_1000777_pt1 | contig 10864 bp, 8 predicted proteins | sample 28SPOviralmetaG_FD_130134 | JGI IMG/M metagenome (GOLD analysis project Ga0181405, IMG submission 130134) | Marine viral communities from the oligotrophic San Pedro Time Series (SPOT) site, San Pedro Channel, CA, USA - 28 SPOT_SRF_2011-11-29 | ecosystem: Environmental > Aquatic > Marine > Strait...
CTCACAGGCTGTTATTGGTAATATACAAGGTGCTGTATCTCAAGCATCCCAAGCAAATCCGGCAACACAAGAGTTAGACCAGAAAGCTACTGTAAAATACCAACTTGAACAGTTATTTAGTAACTTTCAAGAAGGTTCTGAATTACCGGCATGGGCATCTCCTGCTGTTAAAAAAGTAACTGCAATAATGGCACAAAGAGGTTTAGGTGCTTCAAGTATGGCATCAGCCGCAATAACACAAGCTGTTATGGAATCTGGTATTGCAATAGCCGCAAATGATGCAAATAAGTATGCCGCAATACAATTACAGAATTTAAAGAACGAACAACAAACAGCGTTACAAAATTCTTTAGCAGTAGCGGCTATGGATAGAACTAATCTTAGTGCTCGTATGAACGCCGCAGTAACTAATGCTCGTTCTTTTTTATCTATTGATGTAGCAAACCTAACTAATCAGCAAAAAACTGCTGAGTTAAATTATCAAGGCACACTACAAAAAATGTTTAAAGACCAATCAGAAACAAATGCGTCTAGACAATTTAATGCTAAAGAACAAAATGATGTAACAGAATTTTTTGCTGAGTTAGAAACGCAAGTAGAAACAGCAAATAGAAATAGACAAGTTGCTAATGCACAGTTTAACGCAGACCAAAAAAATGCAATAACAAAATACTACGAATCATTAAATGATTCTCGTGACAAGTTTAATTCAAACATGACAACTCAAATAAATCAATCTAATGCTGTTTGGAGAAGAGAAACCAACACAGCAAATACCGCACTTCAAAATGAAACAAACAGACTTAATGCGGCAAATCTCCTTAACCTAACAACAAATTCACAAAACTACTTATGGCAACGCTATCGTGATGAAGCATCATGGCTAATGTCTAGTACAGAATCAGCAAAAGACAGAGCACACTCTGTAGCTATGTTTGCACAGCAAGCAGAGTTTAATCAAGATACTTACGAAAAACAACAAAAAGACTTGTTAATGACAGAAATGGGAATGACAGTATTTGACATGATATTTGGAGATAACTAATGAACTTTTTAAAAAAATTAAAAAACGTAGTAAACGATATTATACCTAACGAAATAAAAAATAATGATTTTGTTAAAGCAGGTTTACTTGCGGCGGGAGCATACTATGGATATGGATACGCACCAGATTCTGTTAAAACACTTTTTAAAACCGGCCCCGGAAGTTTAGTAACTAAAGGAAAAGGATTTTTATTTGGTACACCAGAAACATCTTTTACAACAACACAAGGTCAAAGAATAATAACAAAAGCGACAGAGGGTAAGTTTGGTAAAGCAGGTAAATTAGATTTATTTGAAACAGCAAAAAAAGGATACAGCACTTTTAAAGACAGACAAAGTGGTGGCGAAGCAAAAGAACAATCAAAAAATTTAGTCCCTACTATTACTAACGTATCAGTAAATCCAAATATTTCTACAAGAGATAACTATAGTAAATACTCTGTTGGACAATCTCGTATGACAGGTATGACAGACCCTAGAGTAGAGTTAGCATTAGCACAACTAGCTAACAGCCGTAACTTTATACAAGCAATGAACGGAAACATACCTATGGATTTTGTTCAACCGGGCGGTGCTAGTGGGCCAACTGTACAAGTAGGAAAGGCAACAATATCATGATAAGAAATAAAGAAAACCTATACTTTGATGATTTAAATGCACCTGTACCGGGGCACTCACTTACAACGGCACCGGGTAAATGGCCTTGGGAAAATCCACCAAGAGACGCAGACCCAGAAGCAGTTGTATCAAAAATAGTAGATAAACTAGAAAAACCAAGCGTACAAGATAGGCTTACTAGACTTATGTTAGCAGGCGTATCTGTACAAGAAATAACAAATACAATATCATTAGGGGGATTTTCTAAAGGAGAGTTTTCACCGGATATTGCAGAGTTAATTAAACCTGCTGTTGTTGTTTACATAACAAAAATAGCATTAGATAAAGGGATACCAGTAAAAGTATTTAATACTGATGATAAAGAAAGAGAAGCAGATGACACTGAAATGCTAGATGCTATGAGAGAAAACAATCCAGATGTATTTAATACAATTATACAAGGGTATGAACAAGAAAAACAAATGCCACAAATACAAGAACAAGAAATGGGTTTTATAGACTTACAACCAAAACAAGAAGAGGAGGTAAAAGATGAGTAGTTTGGTTCCACTTTTTACAGGGTTTTTAGCTAGAGGAAGACAGAAAAGAGATTTAAAAAGTGCACAGGCATTTACTATTGAACAAGCTAAATCACAACAGGCGGCTGATTTAACAGAAGCTCTTGAAGTTCAAGGTTTACGAAATGCAGGAGATTTAGATGAAAAGGCTTTAGAGAATAAAGCTAATTTAAGTAAGCTTGTACTAGAAAATTACATGGACAACAATAAAGACTACATGACTTTTGGTGGTAGTGATATGACTAATAAGTTACTAGGCTTAGTTAATAGCGGGGAGTATGATACTAAATCTATTGATACTGCTGATATAAAAGAAGACTACGCTTTTAGATTTTCTAAACCAGATAAAGACGACCCAACAAAATTTTTGTTTGATGTACAAGGAGCTGTAGCAAGTAATCCAGATAAATTTAATAAACACTTTGCTGAAAATCCAGATGATTTAAGTGTGCTTAGAGATGGAATCCTTAATTCTGTAGCAAACTATGACAAGGCTTTTAGAGTTATTGATGATGGTGGTAGAATAACATTAACACCTGCATTTAAGAGACAGTTTGAAGCTTTATTTAGTATACCAGAATTTGACAATGCTTTACAATCTTATCTAGGTCAAGAAAACTTAAAGACTATACAATCAATGAGTAACGACCCAGACGCAAAAGATATAGTAACTGTTGAGACAGAAGTAGACGGCGTTCCTACTGATATGAATATTGTAACAAAAGGTTTAATTCCATCTGTACTAGGTCTACCAGATGATGAATCTGGAAATGATACACTAAAACAAGTAGTAAATTTCATGACATTAAATGACCCAGAAGATAGAACAGCTAATGAAATAAAAAATCAAATACAGATTGCGGGTAGTGATGTTAATGAATACGCAAGAGCTTTAAGTTTTGCCCTTCCATTTGGAACAAAATTAAATACAGCTAGTAATATAGATACATCTATTTTAAATAACTACTTAAAAGGTAATCGTGTAATAGTAGGTAATAGCTCTCATCAAACAGATTACTTTAAAGATAACGAACAACGAGTAGCAGATTTATTTTTGTTTATGGCGAGTAAGACAAAAGTTACTCCAAAAGGTAACATGAATTCTACTAAGTATGACGTATCAGAAAAAAGAATGACAGAAGTACAAGATAGGTACCAAGCCGCAGATATGGCAATATCTCTTACTGATGATTATTTAGATATACTTAACTTATCGGAAGGGTATGGCTTGCCCGACAACCAATTAATTAGAAACTTTATTGCATCTTTTGAAGGTATTAGACAAGGTATTAGTTCAACCAGAACATATCTTGCAGGGCAAGTAGGTTCAGCAAATGGAGCTTGGGCACAAAATACTTTAAATCAATTAGATACATTAAGTGGTAATATAAACAGTGCTTTACAGTCTGGTATAACACAAGAAAATAGAGCTCTAACACTTAGGTCAATAACAGAGTTTACACAAACAGCATTAGCTTATCAAGTATCAATGGCTTTTCAAGGTGGCTCTGGTGGTAGAACAGTTTCAAACGAAGACTTTCAACTTGTATTACAAGCAATAAAAGGTGGTGCTACGGATACTTATGAATCACAAAGATACAGGCTTTTATCACTTAGAAAGTTTTTACAATCACCACTTACAACAAGTAGTATGATTATAGAAAATGGAGTGCAAGGTGAAGAAGCGGCTAGAATGTATGATAGATACTATCGTAATAAAAGTCGTATTAGATTAAACTCAATAAACGATGAAAACAACCCAACAGTTTTAAGTGAGTTTGCAACTGCACTAAATGCAGAAATGAATTTAGCACCGCAAGAAGGTGTTTTTGATGATACAGGTATAAGTAGTCAGTACAATGCTATAGCAGATGCTCGTAGTAGAATACTAATAGTTAATGTTGACCCTAATGACGCGTCTAAAGGGCAAGTAGCAATTATGACAGTATTTAAAAATGGTAATAGTAATATAAGTGAAGCTTTAAACAGCCAAGGTAACATACAAAACATAGTGCTTGATGTAAATGTGGATACATTATCTGATAATAGATATAAAACCTATATGTTAGATAGTGGTAATCAATTAAGACATTTATCTCTTGATGGCAACCTAGGAAATATAAGTAAAAATATTATTGGCCAATTAAAAAAAGGTAGCACTTTAAGTGATGAAGATAGAAATTCTGTTTTAAATCAATTTAATGGGCTAAGAACATATATGGCTCCTGTTAATGTTGGTCAAATACAAGAACAAGTAAAAGAGTCTAATTGGTTTACTGGATTTTTTAATTAAAAGCGAGGATTAATGGATTATTCTAATAAAGAAATATTTGGTGATATCTATACAGGGCAACAACCTATATACAATAAAAATGGTGTTGCAATTAATATACAAGGTAAATCAGATGATGAAATATCAAAAATTATACAACAAAATTTATTTAATCTTGCATATACTGGCCCAGAACTAAAACCGGGTATAAAAGAACAAATAGAAGAAGCCCCTACTCGTGTAGAAAAATCACAAATAGCTACACAAAAAAAAGAATCAGAAAGCCTTATGCGTATGCAAACAACGTTACAAGCGGCAGGCGTAGGTCAAGCTGATATTGATTTAATGATACCTAATCCACAGCTTAATAACGTAGAATCACCTTTATATAATCCAGAAAAATACAATCAACAATTAAACAACTATCAAAAATTAGATGCTTTAAATACAGCAGGGACAACTAATGAAATACCAGACTTATTTAAAACAATACAAAAGGGTCTTACTTATCCAATTAGAAACTATCCGGGATTTCAAGAAGCTTACGAAAAATTAGATGAGGTTGTTCCAGAACCAATTTTTAAACTAGGAGGTAACATACGAGACTTTTTTGAAACGTATACACCTATAGGTACAAGAACAACTGCTGAAAATATGGCGGCTAATTTTGATGCTTATGATTTACCATCTGAATTAGAAGGATATGGTTCCGATGTTTATTCTAAACTTTTAGACCCAAAAGCAGAGTTTAAACCTTACGAAGACTTTGACCCGGGGTATACACAAAAAAGTATTTTAACACCTGTCCGTCAAATAACTCAACTTACTATTGAAAATGCCGCTATTGGTGCACCTATGGTAAAATCAATGATGTCATTAAGCACAAAGTGGGGTCAAGAATTTACTGAATTCATGGGTAAAAAACTAGCTAATGATGGTATTGAAGAAGTTAGCGAAGAAGTTTTAAAAACATACTTTAAAAATCCTAGCTCATTACTAGATGAATTTTTTGTACAACAAAAGGGTTACAAAAAAGGGACTATATTCCATAAAATGTTTTTAGAACCTAGACTTAAAACAGGATTAAGCATTGAACAATCAAGAAAAAATGCAAAGTTACTTGATGATGTAAGTTTAAAAATACAAAAAAATACAAGACTTCGTAATGAAGCTATAGCGGATGGTAAACCTAAATCAATTATAGATGATTTAGAAAGACAAATAACTGTTGATAGACAAACTCAATTTAATTTATTTGTTGAATCTGCTCCTAGATATGTAAGAACGGAATTACAAGCAGGTGGTGGAGCAGTTCTAATGGGAACTTACTTTTCACAATCTGGTTTATTTGGCGGTCAAGCTATGGGTGAGATAAGTGGCTCTGTATTATTTCCTAGTGCGGCAGGTGTAGTAACTGGAACAGTAAAAAAAGTAAACAATCTTGCGGCTGATTTAGGAGATATATATTATAATGCATTTCAAATAGAGCCCGGAACTGCTAATATATTTTCAATATTTGGTGCTAAAGGAACTACAAAAAAATCTGACCAATTGTTACTTATGCGTGACCCTAAAGCAGATGGTAATGAAAGATTAAATATACCTAAAGGTTTTAGACAAGCTACTGAAAGAGAACAAAAAGCTTATGAAACACTATTTTTAGGCCTATCTAAAAATTTAAATCCAGAATCAAGAGACGAAGTTTTACGAATCATACAAGAGTCAAATGATGAGTATAGAAAAGTAGAACAATTCCTAATGAAAAATGGTATGTCTGAAACAGACGCATATGATATTGCATCTAGAGCTATGAGTTTATCTTTGCAGATACCTGCAATACAACATTTAACTTTAGAAAATACATTAAAGTTAAGGCCAAGTGATTACTTAGGATTTAATGAAGCTGTTGCTAAACATACTGATATGTACATACAATCACAAGCTTTGCAACAACAACTGTTAAATCTTTTAGAAGAGCTATCACCAATAAAAAAAGGTATAAGAGATTCAGACAACTCTTTAAATACTTTATTTAATGCTTTAACTCAATCACAAGCTAATAACAAAAAGTTTTTAATTGATATGGAAAGTCAAATAGAGAGGTCTATTGATGTTCAATTAAAATCGTTAGTAGGAACAAATGAACATCTAGGCGACCCAGATGAAATAATACTCAACCTAGATAAAATAAGAAACTTAAAAGATGAGTACCCAGATGTACAGTTTAAAGATTTTAAACAGATAATAGACACTACTGAACAAAAAATAAATCTATTAAATACATTTGAAAAAAACGCTCAAGTAAAAATGGATAATATCCTAAAACTTATGGATAGCCCAGAACAACAAGTAAAAGCTTTAAATCAATCAAAAGATTTTATGTTACGTTATATTAAAACAAAAAAAGCTTTACTAAGTAGACATTGGGAAAGAAATTTTAAAACACCTTTAAATCAAAAATTACAAAATGAAAACATAGTAGATTTTTCACCTATATTAAAACAGCTAGAAGATAGTTTTCCAGATTTACAGTATGATGGTATAGTAAAGAAAACAGGAGGTACAGAGCAATTAATTGGCCTACTGCCAAAACAAAAACAGATGTTTGCATTGTACAAGTCTTTAGAAAGACCTGCATTAGAAGCATTACAAAGCTCACCAATATTTAAAGGATTTACAGCAACACAAATATTAGAAGAGACAGCACAAAGAATGGGTAAAGACCCAGATAAAGTTTCTTTTTTTGAAGTTTGGAAATTTTATAATGGTAAAAGTGTAAGAACACCGGGTGCAGATGTATCTGTTGATTCTACTTTAAACTTACCACTTAATTTAAATTTTGAAGAATCACATAATATAAAAAAATATTTTAATAATATTATAAATAGTGAATTAGCTTCTACAAAAGAAACAAATATAGCACCAATATTTATTGATGTTAGAGATAATGTAACGGATAGTATAGATACATTTTTTTCAAACTCATCAGATGAAATAAAAACTTTGTATAGTAATTATAACAATTTTTATAGAGTAAATATAGGTGAAGTATACACTAGAAAAAAAGGATACGACCCATTAGGTGCTTACGCTACACCGGTTAGATTAATATCATCTAAAAATGTTCCTGTGTTTTTAAAAGGTTATCCAGATAACTTTTATTCTTTAACTGCACTAAATAAAGAAGACAACACTGAGTACGTTCAAAAATTAGCACAGCTATACGGAGTTGACGTTTCTTCAGTAGGAGGAAACATACCAAAAGATAGCCTGTACAATGGTAGAATATTTGTAGAACTATCAGAAGAAGAAATAAAAAATGCTCCCGTAGAAGTTGCACTTGCGGCTAGAGGCTATCAACAATTAAAAAATAGATTAGAAATTGAATTTAGAGCTAAGATATTACCAAACACACCTATAGGTAAAAAACTATTAGCGTTAGACTCAAAAGATATGACACCAGAATTAAGAGACGAAATACAAAAACTAACTCTTGATACGGGTGCATTTCAAAAATTACTTAAAGAAACAAATATTAATACTTCAGTTTTTGTAAGACAAAGTGATGGAACAGTTGTATTTAAACCACTTGTTGATGTTAATGCTATACTTCGTGAATCAAAATTAGATTTAGAACATCTTTATAGAAGCTATCCTAATATTAGAAAAGACATAGACAAAATAACAACACAACAAAAAAATGATATACTAAAAGTAAAAGGTCAAATAAAAACTACTTTTAATAAAGAGATGGCAGAAACCCAAACATTTATTAGTGCTTACGAAAGAAAATTTGGTCAACCAATAAGTGTAAAAGATTTTTATAATAGATACATAAGTAATCCTGCTATGCTAGGTGAATTAGAAAAAGAATTAGTTGAAGGTGGTTTTAAAGTAGGTGGTAAAGAACAAGTCTTAACTAAAGAAAGTTTTGATACTATCATGAAAGATTTAATATACGCAGGCTTAATGGATGAAGTAGGTGCAGGAACTACTGTTAAAGCTAGACAATTAGAAAAATTAACGTTTGGTATGATAAAAGAAAAAATAACAAACAAAATTTTAAATCCATTTAAATCAGCACCACCATCTCGAATTACTCGTTCTGATGATGAGAAATTTATAAATCTAGCTGTTCTTAAAAAAAGACTAACTGAAGATGAAGATTTATTTAGGACTATTATACCAGAGGAAGAATTTGAAACTTTAGTATCTTTAACAAGTATACTAATAAAAGAGAGTGGTGGTAAGGGTGGCCCTGCCGCTACATTAGAAGGTTTAGCTAGGGGGTTAAGTGTACCGAGTTTACAAAGTAGAATATACAATGTTATAAGAGGTATTATATCACCTACTTATGTATTTGGTGAAGCATCATTTTTACAGTTTAGAAAATCAAAACAGGCTTTTATAACTGAGATACTTACAAATAGAGAAGCATCAAATAATCTACTTAAAATATTAAACTCAGAAAAGCCATTAAAAGAAGAAGAGTATAGAAAAGCATTTGGAGTTATATACAATGACGTAATGCTACCTATACTCGCAAAGCATTTACTTCTTGAAGATGAAGAAGGGCAATCTAACATAGAAAATATTACGGAACAGATGGGTGATTTGTTAAACGAGCAATGAACATAAAAGATACAATATGGTTTGTTGGAGTTGTCTTAGCTCTTGGAGTTACATGGGGTATGACTTCACAAAGAATATCTGCAATGGAACAAGACATGAATAGAATGGAAGAAGCTTTAGTTATGTTTACAAAAATTGAAGTTAGAATTGCAGTTATAGAAGCAGAATTAAAAAACATAAGTAAAAAATTAGATAACTAGGAGGAAGTATGAATAAATTAAAAGGAATGTGGAGTGGTTTAAGCAGAAATGGCAAAATAGCTGTTAGTGTTTTAGCCGCTATTTTAATTGTGATTATATTTAGCTACATAGTATAGGGAGAAAAATAGATGTTAGGTGGGTTACCAGTAGAAATGATTACAATGCTAGGCTCTAGTGTTTTAGGTGGAGTTATGTCCATTTGGTCACAGAGTATCAAAGCAAAACAAGACGAGCAAAAAATGTTATTAGCTAGGGCTGATAATCAAATGAAACATATTAGTGATGCAAGAAACTACGACAATAAGGGTTTCCAATTTACTAGAAGAATTATAGCATTAACTGCTGTGTTCTTTATTATTGCTTGGCCTAAGTTAGCACCTGTATTTTTTGATACAAGCGTGTATTTAACTTGGACAGAATTTTCTAGAGGGTTTTTATTCCTAGTAGAACAAAAAGAAATGACTATGGATAAAGAATTTTTTGGCGTAGTTATTACACCACTAGATACTCACCTAATGTCTGCAATTATTGGATTGTATTTTGGAGGTAGCCTTGTTAAAAAGTAATTTATTATTAGCATTTTTAGTAACTTTTATATTAACTGTAAGCTCAGTTCCTGCATGGGGAGATTCAACAAATGATAACAATGCACAAACAAATTCTTCGGGTAGTAATACCCAGATTACAGGGGGATATACATCAACAACAACAAATAACAACGATGGACAAACAAACACAACAACATCAACAACAACCAATAACAGCACTACCAATGGGTCAGATGTACCAGTCAATTCAGCTAACGCCCCATCATTTTCGGCAATGTCTCAAGATGTATGTAGCACTGGTATTAGTGGTTCCGTGTCTACTTTGGGTCTTGGCATATCTGCGGGCAAGCATGTAAGGGATTTGAACTGTGAGCGTATAAAATTAAGTAAGGTATTATTTGACTACGGTATGAAGGTTGCGGCTGTTTCTATTCTTTGTCAAGATGAAAGAGTTTTTGAGGCTATGCAAATGGCAGGAACTCCTTGTCCTTTTGAAGGTAAGATTGGTAAAGAAGCTTTAGAACAATGGGATAAGTATGATGTTGAAAGACCAGATTATAATTCTTATGTATCTAAATTAGAAAATCGTTCTCGTATTGATGAAGAACTTGCAGAAATTGCAAGACAAGAAGAAGCAGAAAGAGTTAGAGTAGAACAAGAAGCTATTGCTAAAAAAATAGCAGAAGAAAAAGCTAAACTAGAAACATTAAAACAACAAGAAGAAGTAGATAAAATTATTATTGAAACTGATACAGAAACAAAAGAACAAAGAATAATTAACGTACACGGATGAAGTACACATTACCCATACTAATTACATGTGGGTTTTTATTTGCATGGGATAAAGCTTTTAGTGTTGAAATAGACACCGGAAACATATTAAATAACTCTACTTTTGGAACAGGTAGTACTACAACTACAACTGGTTGGTCAACAAGTGGTGACGATGGTATTCACACTCATGGTGCTTGGAATGGATTTCCCTATCAAACA
>Ga0181405_1000786_pt1 | contig 10790 bp, 13 predicted proteins | sample 28SPOviralmetaG_FD_130134 | JGI IMG/M metagenome (GOLD analysis project Ga0181405, IMG submission 130134) | Marine viral communities from the oligotrophic San Pedro Time Series (SPOT) site, San Pedro Channel, CA, USA - 28 SPOT_SRF_2011-11-29 | ecosystem: Environmental > Aquatic > Marine > Strait...
CTATTACTGGAAACAGAGTTGTAACAATTCCTTTAGATACACAAACATTTTATTTTTTAAGAAATTCAACATCAGGTGCTTACACAGTACAATTTAAATATGTTTCTGGATCAGGAGATACATTTACTTTTGCTGCAACAGATAAAGGTGACCAACTTGTGTTTGCTACAGCGAACGATGGAACTAACCCTGATATTTATACTTTAGGTTTTGGTTCAGGTGATGGTGACGTAACTCTTACTGGAACACAAACTTTAACAAACAAAACTTTAACTAGTCCTGCAATAGGAACAAAAATTTCAGACACAAACGGAAATGAATTAATTAATCTTACTGCAACAAGTTCAGCTGTTAATGAATTTACACTAGCTAACGCAGCAACAGGTAATGGTCCGGTTTTATCTGCAACAGGTGAAACAAATGTTGATATAAATTTAAATCCTAAAGGAACAGGAACTCTTAAATCAGGTACCGCTGCAGTTAAAATTGCTGGTAAAGAAACTATATGGATTCCAGCAGCAGCTATGTATGCAGCTACAACTAATGGAGCTGATGCAGAACAAGTAGAAACAACAGCTACAAGACCAGATTTAAAAGTATTTGACTTTGATGCTAGTACAAAACAATATACACAATTTACAATAGCTATGCCAAAATCATGGAATGAAGGAACATTAACTTATCAAGTTTATTGGTCTCCTTCTACTACAAACACGGGAGATGCTATTTTTGGTTTGCAAGGTGTTGCATGTGCCGACAATGACACTATTGATGTTGCATATGGAACAGCAATAGAAATTACGGACACTGGAATAGGAACAGTTGAAGATCAACAAATTACATCTGAAAGTAGCGCAATGACAGTTGCAGGTTCTCCTGCAGCAGGAGAGCAATCTTACTTTCAATTATATAGAGACGCAGCAGATGGTAGTGATACTTTTACAGGTGAATGTAGAGTTCTAGGTATTAAATTATTCTTTACTACTGATGCGGCTAACGACGCATAAGGAGAATAAAATATGTCTTTTGGTTATCAAGTTTTAGGATTTGGATCAGGTGGTGGCGCTTCAGGCGTTACTGTTAATTTTTTTGCTGTGGCCGGTGGCGGCGGTGGCGGCGGTGGAACACCCGCTCAAACAGGCGGCGGCGGTGGCGGCGGCGGTGGTTTTAGAACTTCTTATGGAACCGACACACCCGGAGGATCGGGAACTTCAACTGAAGCAGCTTTAGCTTTAACAAAAGGTGCTACGTACACAATTTCTGTAGGTGGCGGTGGCGGCGGTGCAGTTGGAACTCCTGCTGGACAAGGTCAAAAATCAACGGCTGGAGGAAATTCAAGTATTGTAGGAGACAAAGTACAAATGATAGCTACAGGTGGCGGTGGCGGTAAATCTTATTTTGGTGGCACAGACAACGTTGATGGTGGTTCTGGTGGAGGTGCTGATACTTTTAATTCTGCCGCAGGTGGTCAAGCAATTGGTGATGTCGTACAAGGTTTTGATGGTGGTTCTGGTTCTGGAACTGGTCCTGGAGGACAATCTAATGGTGGCGGTGGTGCCGGTGAAGTAGGTGGTACTGATGGACGAGGCTCAGGCGGAGATGGAAAAACTTTTAATATAACAGGCAGTTCCAATACTGCTGGTGGAGGGGGTGCTGGTTCAGTGCCTAGTGCTGGTTCTGGAACTGGTCCTTTAGGTGGCGGAGGCGGCGGAACTTTTGCTGCTAGTAATCCCACTACAGGAGGCGGCGGAAATAGTGGCCGAGTAATTTTAAGATTAGCAACTGCCGATTACACATCACAAACTAGTGGAAGCCCACAAGTTTCAACTAGCGGTGATGATACAATTCTTATATATAATGGATCAGGGAGTTACACAGCATAATGGCGCATTTTGCAAAAATAAATGAAAACGGATTAGTTACTGATGTTGTAGTAGTTAATGATAGTGAAGCCCCTACTGAACAAGCTGGAGTAGATTTTTTAAACACTGTATACAAAACAAATGATGTTTGGAAACAAACATCTTATAATACTAGAAGTGGTATTTACTATACTCCAAGTTGGGATCGAGATGCTCCGAGAGTTGTTGACGAAGATCAATCAAAAGCTTTTAGAGCAAATTTTGCAGGAATAGGTGGACACTACGATCAAGAAAAAGATATTTTTGTAGGATCACAACCATACGATAGTTGGTCATCATATAATGATGTTGGAGAATGGATATGTCCTATTCCTACTCCCACTTCAATTGAACACAATGGAGAACAATTAATAACTACCTATGATGACGCTAATCAAAGATTTGTTGGTGCTTTAGGAACAAAAGTAATTAATGATATATCAGACTTTAATTTATATTGGGATTCTTCTACTGAAACGTGGAACGATATAGTTTCTTAATTCTTTACAATTTTTTTGTACGTGTTATATTTATCATATGAAAGAAGATAGTAGTATTTGGCCTTTTAAATTAGATGAAGTTGAATTATTTGCTTATCAAAAAAATCTTTTTACACCACAAGAATGTAGTAAAATAATTCAATTAGGAAAAAAAGAAGGTCTAATAAAAGGACGTGTTAGAGATAACAAATTTAAAAAAGTAAGAAATAATTCTATTTCTTGGATACATGCTAATAAAAATAATTATTGGTTGTTTAGTAAAGTTTCTCAGTCTGTTATGGACTTAAACAAGCAATTTTTTAAATTTGATTTGTTTGGTTTTACAGAAGGTTTTCAATTTACTAATTATAAATCACCTGGAGAACATTACGATTTTCATGTAGATAGAGGGTTTAACTGTCATATAAGAAAATTATCTTTTAGTCTTCAATTAAATAATTGTAAAACATATACAGGAGGAAATCTTATTTTTAAAGATGGTGTTAAAGAAATACAACCTCCAACCGAACAAGGAACATTAATTTTATTTCCAAGTTTTTTGTTACATAAAGTTACTCCTATGATTAAAGGAGAACGTAATTCTTTAGTTGGTTGGATAACAGGACCAAACTTTAAATGAGTTTTAAAAAAAATAATTATGTTGTAGTTAAACAAGCTGTTTCTAAAGAACTAACATGTTTTTTGTTTGACTATATTTCTTTAAAAAGAAATGTAGTGCAAAAATTATATGAGGCAAACTACACTCCACCTAATCTTTATATTTTAGGACACTGGAATGATCCACAAGTTCCTAATACATATTGTCATTATTCAGACATAGCTTTTGAAATTTTATTAAAAAAACTTAAACCTATTGTAGAAAAAAAAACTAATAAAAAATTAAATGAAAGTTATAGTTATTTTAGATTTTATAAAAAAAATGACAAATTAAAAAAACATACAGACAGACAAGAATGTGAATTTTCTATAACTTTAAATTTAGGTGGGGACACATGGCCAATATATTTAGAAAACAAAAAAATAATTTTAAAAGCTGGAGATATGTTAATATATAAAGGAAATATTTTAAAACATTGGCGAAACAAATTTATTGGTGAAAAATGTGCACAAGTATTTTTACATTACATTAGTTCAGAATTAAAATTTGATGGAAGAGAATCATTAGGAATGCCTCCTACTGATATTAACAATAAATATAAATCTATTTTTAATACGGATTAAAATTTTTTATATATATTAAATCTTTTGTATCTGGAAAAAAAAGATATTCAAACTCAGAGTTTCTTAAAGTTTCTAAAGCATCGTCGGGTGTTTCAACAATAGGTTTTTTTCTTAAATTAAAAGATGTATTCATTAATATAGGCACTTTAGTTTTTTTATAAAATTCAATTAATAGTTGATACATAAATGGGTTATCTTTTTTAGATATTGTTTGCACCCTGCAAGTATTGTCTTTGTGAACTATAGAAGAAATTAATTTTTTAGTTTTATTTTTAGCTTTAACAGCGTACATCATATGCGGAGATTTTTTTAACGTTTTCATTTCAAACCACTCTTTAGCTTTTTCTTCTAATATACAACAAGCCAGCGGTCTAAATTTTTCTCTACCTTTAATAGTATTCATAATATCATTACCATTTTTAATTCTAGGATCCATTAATAAACTTCTGTTACCTAAAGCTCTTGGTCCGGCTTCTGCTTTCTGTTGATATACTGCAACAATATTTTTATCAGTTAATAATTTAATTATATTTTTTGTATTAACTTTTTTTATTTTTTCATCAACATTTAAATTAAATTTAATAGAATAGTTAGGACCTAAATAAATATTTTTAATAGGAGTAAAAAATTTATTAATAGCATGTAAATATTGTTGACAAGTTCCTATGCTGTTTCCTTCATCACCACACATAGGATCAATATAAATGTTTAGTTTTTTAAATTTTTCTAAAAGATTTAAATTATTTACAACATTTAAAGAAGCCCCACCAGTGCACACTATGTTTGTAATTTTTGGGTTTTTATTTACATATTTTTTTACTAAATCAAAGTAATCATTTTCAAATTTTTTTTGAGTTTCAAAAGCTAATGTTTCTAAATGATTTGTTATTTCTGGAAACTTGTCTCTATTAATTGTCATAGAGTCGTTGTTAATAAAATCTTTAGTATTTAATAATTTTTTTATTTTATTATTTGGTTTTCCATAAGCACTTAGTCCCATAAGTTTTCCCTCTTCGTTATGCCAGTCAAAAAAATTAGCAACACTTGTATACATATGAGCTAATGTATGTGTGTCAACAATTTCAAATTTTGTTTGTTTGTCTATATGTGGAGTTCTAATAGATCCTACTTCTGGATAATCAATGTCATATCTTACTTTTAAATTTTTTATGTTAGGCTCTTTGGTAAAAAGTTTTTTATAAATAGCTTTTAATTTATAATCTTTTGTTGTCTTATATACCGACACTGTTTCATAAGCAGCTGCACCGTTAGACAAATTATAATTAGAACCCCGTCCATCTACTACAAAGATTAATGCATCTTTAAAACCAGAACTAAAATAAGCTTTAGTAGCATGGGTTAGATGGTGGCCTTTGTGTGTATAAAAAACTAATTGATCGTGTTTTATTAAATTAAGACGAAGTAAATAATATTTAATAGGACTTGCATGATGTCCTCCATCATAACTTGTTACCATTACCATATCTATACTAGATGTTATATTTTTTACTTGATCAAGACATTTAATAGGTAAAGCTGCATCGTTTTTAATTTTAGTTAAACGTTCTTCTTGATTATAATAAATTAAATTTTCATTTTTATACAAAGCTACAGAAGACTTATGTCCAATTTGTATTCCTAAAATATATCTATTATTTAAATCTAGGTCCATTTATAAATATAGTTAAAGTTTTTCTTGTACCAGAAGTTACTGGAGTTACCTTGTGATTTAAATAAGATTTAAACATTAGCACTGCTCCAGGATTTTTAAATTCTACAATGTTGTGTTCTTGTTGTTGAAAGTATAAAAAATCGCCACCATTATATTTTTTATCAGAAAGATTAATTAAAATTGTAAACTTAGTTTCAAAATTAACATCTGCTCCTGTGCTATCTACATGCCATTCATAGTTGTCTTTAGTTTTAAAAGAATAAACATTATAATTACAAAGATCAAAATCATCAAACGTTTTAAACACGTCCCATTGAAATTCTCTATCATTAATATAATAAATTTTTTTTAATAATGGTGTTAAAAATTTAGCTAATTTATGTATAAAAACGTAACGAGTTTTTAAAAATTTTAATTGTTTTCCATTTTCGCCTGTAGCAGCTTTATAAGAAGGTTCGTTTGCGTGTATGTTATTTTCAATTAATTTTGTTAGTTGTTTTACTTGTTTTAAATTAAAATATGTTTTCCATATCCAATAATGATAAGTACGTTTTTGATTTTCTAATTTCATATCTGTATTGACTTTGAGTATATATCCTATATATTAATTTTTGTCAATGAGAGAAAGAAAGTCAATGTATAAAATACAAGAAAATTTTTTAGATACAAAAAATTTTAAACAAATTAAGGATGTCATACTTAATTCAAATGACTTTCCTTGGTATTATTCTCAATTAGTTGGACAAAAATATATACCCAATATTTATTTTAGTTATTTTATACACACTTTTTATGATAACAACTCAATTACAAGTTCTTATATTAAATTAATTGAACCTTTTTTAAAAAAATTAAACGTTAAAAAATTAATTAGAGCTAAGGTTAATTTATTTTATCCAACAAGTAAAATAATTAAGTTTGATGAACATCAAGACACTTATTACAAAAGTGATGCAGCTATTCTTTATCTTAATAATTGTAATGGAGGTACTATTATTCAAAAAAATAATTTTATTGAAAGTAAAGAAAACCGGTTATTAAAATTTAAAGGAAATTTATTGCATCAAAGCACTTCTTGTAGCAATAAAAAATATAGAATATTAATTAATATAAATTATGACGCATAAAATAAATTATCAATTTTATTATTGGGGACCTTTATTGTGTAAATTTAAATTAACAAAAGATGAAATTAAAAAATTAATTAAATTGTGTAAAAAAGATATAAAATTAGATAAGACAAAAGATCTTGCAGCAGTAATTAAACATGAGTATGAAATTAATATTTCAGAACTTCACAAAATAATTTGTCCATATCTATCTATTTATTATGAACAGATTTATCCTAAGTATTATGGAAAAAAACCTGAACAAAAATTACAATGTAATACAGCATGGGTAAATTACATGGCACCTGGAGAAGTTAATCCTCCGCACGTACATACAGCATGTAATTTTTCTAGTGTAATCTATCTTAAAATTCCTGCTGCATTAAAAAAAGAAAAAAAACAATTTTTAGGAACTGGAGTTGGTCCAGGTGCAATTCAATTTATATATGGGTCTTCATCTGACAAAGCAATTAATCAGGTAAGTCCTGAAATTGAAGAAGGAGATTTTTTTATTTTTCCACACAATTTATTTCATTTTGTAACTCCTTATAAATCTAAAGGTGAACGTATATCTATAGCTGCTAACTTTGTTTAAAAATGTATAAAAATCATATTTTAATTAAAAAGAAAGGTATAAAAAAACAATACTGTGATAATATTATTAGTATTATAAATCAATCAAAACTAGTAGAACAAAAAAGTAAAAATATTGCAGGTTTTTATAATGGTTTGTTTAAAATTAATCCCTATGAACAAGAATGGGTTTATGATCTTTTTGCTGGAATAGAGGAATATAAAAAATATAATGTTTTCTTAGCCAAAGGTCCTGTAGCTACTTGGAAAACAGATGTGTTTTGTAATTATCAAAAATACAAACCCGGTCAAAGTTTTAATCGGGAACATTGTGAGCACTCACTTAGTACTCCTTATAGAGTATTAGTTTGGATGATTTATTGTAACACTGTAAAAAAAGGTGGTGAAACTAGTTTTCCTCAACAAAAATTAAAAATAAAACCAGAAGCTGGAAAACTTGTTATTTGGCCAGCTGCATGGACTCATTCCCATGTTGGAATTGCTGCCCCTAACGAAAACAAATACATAGTTAGTGGTTGGTGTTCTTTTGTTGAAAAATCTATTTAATATTGATACTATCTGATCCTTTAAAAGGATATATAACAGGACAGCATGTTACAAAAATTAGGATTTTTACCAGGTTTTAACAAACAAGTTACATCTACAGGCGCTGAATCACAGTGGACTGGTGGTGAAAACGTTCGTTTTAGATATGGTACACCTGAAAAAATAGGTGGTTGGTCTCAATTAGGAGATAGTAAATTAACTGGTGTAGCCAGGGGCTTGCATCACATGGTTAATAGAGAAGGTATTAAGTACGCTGCTATTGGTACAAATAGAATTTTATATGTATATTCTGGAGGAGTATACTATGATATACATCCTTTAGTTAATCCATTGGGAACAGCAACTACTAATTTTTTTAGTACAACCAATAGTCAATCAACTGTTACTTTAACTTTTCCTTCTGCACACAATTTTTCTGTAGGAGATATTATTTTATTTGGAGCTGCATCTACTTTTAGCACTATTACAGGTTCTAATTTTACGTCTTCTACTTTTGCAGAAAAAAAATTTATGGTCACTGCTGTGCCTACTACTACAACTTTAGAAATAAATGCTGGTGCTACTGAAACAGGAGCAGGAGCAACTACTTCTGGAGGTATGACTTATTTTCAATACTACCATGTCGGACCCGCTGAACAGGTTGGAGTCTTTGGTTATGGTATATCACAGTGGGGTGGTACAGTTACAAATCCACAAACAACAACTTTAAACGGAGCATTAAACGCTGACTCTGCGGGAACTGGTGGATCAGGAACTACAATCAATGTAGCAAGCACAACTGGATTTCCAAGTACAGGAACAAATTTTATACAAGTAGATAATGAAGAAATATCGTACACAGGAATTACAGCTACAAGTTTTACTGGAATTACTAGAAATGTTAGAGGAACAACTAACGCCTCTCACAGTAATGGTGCAACCGTTACTAACTATAGTAGTTTTTCAGCCTGGGGCCAAGCAGCATCAACCACGGATAAAGTGGCAGAACCTGGTATGTGGGCATTAGATAATTTAGGAAGCACACTTATTGCTTTAATATTTAACGGTGAATGTTTTGAATGGAATGCAGATGCATCTAATGCAACAGCAACTAGAGCAACTATTATATCTGGTGCACCGACCGCATCTAGAGATATGTTAGTTTCGACTCCCGATCGTCACTTAGTATTTTTTGGTACTGAAACAACAATTGGTGACAAAGCAACACAAGACGATATGTTTATAAGATTTTCATCTCAAGAAAATATTAATGACTATACACCAACAGCTGAAAATAGTGCTGGTACACAAAGACTGGCCGCCGGATCACGGATCATGGGAGCTAAACTTGGTAGAAACACAATTTATATTTGGAGTGATACTTCTTTATTTACTATGAGATTTGTTGGAACTCCTTTTACATTTGCTTACGAACAAGTTGGTACTAACTGTGGATTAATTGGTAAGAATGCAGCCGTAGAAGTTGATGGTGCTGCATATTGGATGTCTGACAATGGTTTTTTTAGATACACAGGTAAACTAGAATCTATGGACTGTTTGGTTGAAGACTATGTTTACGATAATTTAAATACAACATCTAATCAAATGGTTTATGCAGGTATTAATAATTTGTTTGGAGAAGTTACATGGTTTTATCCAGAAGCTGGTTCTAATGTTAATACACAATCAGTTACGTATAGTTATTTAGATTCAACTGCTAAACGACCTATATGGTTTGTAAACGCAAGTTCTTTATTTATTAGAAGTACGTGGCAAGATTCTGCTGTATTTGGATTACCACATGCAACTCAATACGATGCAGGAACAGATACTTCTTTTGATGTAACTGGAAACACTGAAGGAATTTCATATTACTACGAACATGAAACAGGAGTTAATCAAGTAAGACTGGGAGTGACAACTGCTATTCCAGCTAACATTACTTCTGGTGATTATGATATTACACAGAAAGTAATAAGAGGAGCAGCAACTAACATGGCTGACCTTAGAGGTGATGGTGAAAATATTATGAGAGTAAGTAGAATTATACCTGATTTTATATCTCAACAAGGAAATTCTATTATACAATTAGATTTAAGAAACTACCCAAATGATACAGCCGCTAGCTCATCGCTAGGTCCATTTACTATAACATCTACAACAGATAAAGTAGACACACGTGCTAGAGGTAGAGCTATAGCTCTTACAATATCCAATACTGCGATAGATTCTAGTTGGAAATTAGGTACATTTAGATTAGATATACATGCGGGAGGAAGAAGGTAATGGCTAAAATAGTACAGTCATTAACTAGAGCAAGCTCGGAGTATGAAGAAGATGTAGCACAGTCTTTAGTTAGGGATTTAGATGCAGTGTTAGAAAAATTAAACACTACATTTCAAGAAGAATTAAAACAGGAGATAGAGGCTAGAAGTCTCTTTTTAGATTAATGGCAGTAGTAAACCAATATAAGTTTGTAGGTATAGAAAACAGCACAAGTGGAAGTGCATTAACACCTTTTGGAGCAAGTATTCCAGCTGTTAATGAAACTATTATTATTAAATCAATACTTGTTACATCAGCAGGCACACCTAGTGTGACTATTACAAACAATAGTATTACAGCTATTAAATCAGCACAATTAACAGCAAACACAACTAAAGAATTATTAACCCAACCGTTGATAGTAGAGGGTGGCACAACTTTTACAGTGCTATCAAGCACAACAGATTCGTTTGATGTAGCTATTAGCTATTTAAATATTAAGAAAGAGGTAACAACATAATGAGTGAAATAAAGATGTTAACACCAGAAAAGATAATAACAACAATTAAGAACAAGAAAACAGGAGAAGTCTATGAGACTGAAAAAGCTTTAAAAGCTGCTAATATACCGGAAGAAGACGTGCAAAGAGATGTAACAGTTATTATGCCGGCTCTTGATTTGTTCGCTAAAACAAAGTAAAAGGAGATACTATGGACGAAAAAATTTCAATGACAGAATCAATCGAAGCTGGAGCACCAGACATTAAATATAACCGAGGTGATATTAGAATGGGTGGTCGTGAACCAAGAGACCAAGGCAAAGAAATTGCGGCAGAAATATGGTCACAAATGGAACCAGAACAAAAAGTTCAGTTTCAAAGTTTTGAAGCTTTTTTTATGAGTGGTATCTGGAAACAAATTTTACAACAGTTGCAACAAGATCAATCAGGAATCCAATCTCAAGCTCCAGAAATGATGATGAGCGAGAATGTTAACATGCAGGA
>Ga0181405_1000787_pt1 | contig 10782 bp, 9 predicted proteins | sample 28SPOviralmetaG_FD_130134 | JGI IMG/M metagenome (GOLD analysis project Ga0181405, IMG submission 130134) | Marine viral communities from the oligotrophic San Pedro Time Series (SPOT) site, San Pedro Channel, CA, USA - 28 SPOT_SRF_2011-11-29 | ecosystem: Environmental > Aquatic > Marine > Strait...
TAGTATTACAGCAACAGAGTATCAGATACGTGCTGCTGAGACTGCCATCTTCCCAAAAGAAAAAGCCCTTGAGTATATCACTCTTGGGCTTACTGGTGAGGCTGGTGAGATTGCTAATAAGGTAAAAAAATTAATACGTGATGGTGCTGATATTGAAGGATACAATGATAAGCTGAATCAGATAGGTGCAGAGTTAGGGGATGTTCTCTGGTACTGTGCTATGCTTGCAAAGGAAGTGGACATGAATCTTGGTAGTATTATGGAAGGTAATCTTGAAAAGCTGGCAGACAGGAAAGCTAGGAATAGATTACAAGGTGATGGCGATAACAGATAAAAAGAGGGGGCTTAGTTGCCCCCTTACTACTATCACCTTCTTGCCATCAAACCACCACGTTTAAGAACACGAGATTCAGCATCCATATATTTTTCTATTTCTTCGTTTACTGAAAAATCTTTTTCTACATCAGCAGTCCTGCTAGGAAGGTATCTCTGATATTCTGGAACTAAAAATCTTCTTGAAACATTACGAGCATCAACTTCTCCGGGGGTTTGTCTGTATTTTCTTTTCTTTATTTGATCATTAGCGTAATCAAACTTTATTTTGTCATATATAAAACCTTGAACATCTTCAAAAAGAGGTTCTATAATTTTAAAATTATCTTGCTCATTAATATAGTCTACTATTTTACTTTGTAAACTTTCATATTTGTTATCAAATATTTGCGCCATTTTTCCTGTAGTAATATTATTTAAACTTCTATATTCATGTGTGCTATCTATACCAGTTAAGTTTAAAAGTAGTTTATCCATTTCTTCTGGATTATCTAGTATTTCTTTGTCTTGTTTAGTTAGCCTATCCGACATAGCACTTTTAAACTTTCCTTTAAATGCATTTCTTTTCTTAATATATTTACTTTGTTGATCTAAGTACTCAAAAAACTCTTCAGTGCTTTTTGATTTTCCCTTAAACATATCAGGATTGGAACCGCCCGGAAGAAGTTCTATATCATCTACTGCGTGTTGAATCTCGTGTAGTAATGAACTTATAAATTGTTTTTCATCGCTTGCCCTTACTGCAATTTCTTTTCTATCGGATGAATAATAAGCTGCTGTATTTTCATAACCTTCTTTTTCGGGCATATCAATAACTTTAATATTTTTTAACTGCGGATATTCGTTAAAGAGTTCATCAAATTTTATAACGTCTGGCAACATTAGATCGCTTTTCATTTGTGGGTCAGGGTTTACTTTGAATGTATTTTCTTCACCAGCCACTGCATTTCTTTTCTTAAAATATGGCAACAACTCTACATCTTTAGTAGACATTTCAAAACGAGGAATATCTCCTTCATCTAAGAAAACACCACCACTTTTCCTAAATAAAAAAGTATCCTTGCTATCTTTTTTCTTATGTACCCTACCAGACTTTTCTAACTTTTCTACTTCATCATTGTATTTTTCAAATCGTTTAGCTGCTGTGCGTCCTGTAGAACTGCCAAATATACCAAGCACAACTTCACCAGCTTTGGCTGTACTTGTAGCAGCGATACCAGCGGGTGCTACAGCCCCTGTAAAGGCAAGAGGATCAAATCTAGCTACCTCTCCATCAGGTCTGTTCACAGACGAATAACCAGCCGACATACCCATTGCTGCAGCCATCTGATCCTCTAGGAACTTACCACCACCCTCTACTGCTGCAGCAGGTGCAGCCTTTAGAGCCTGTACAGTGTCTTCCTGTGTTTGTTCATCTGAGAATAGCTTCTTACCATAGTCGAGTACAGATTTAGTACCTCTCACTATAGGTGCGTAGCTAAAGTCCGTCTCAACTGGCCCGTACTCACCGGGAGTTTTCACTGTCATAGTCTCACCGGGAATAGCGTCCATACCTAGTTCTTCTAGCGGTACTTGCTTTTCCTCTGGTGCTTTGATAACTTCTCTACGTGCAGGGGCTACTAAGTTTGAAAGTGTACCAATAAAGCCGCCCTCTTCTTCTTCAGGTAAGCCGTATTCATATACAGTATCATCTGTATCATCTACTTCTTGCAGTTCCATATCTTGAAGAAAAGTTTTGCTTCCCATTATCTTCGTTTTCCTACATCAACAGCCCAAACTAGTACATTAACATCGTTACCATCAGCATCTTGCATGGTTTTTTCCATATCATCTGCTATGTCATTCTGACCAAAATACGGACCAGCGGGGTCTCTATATATTTCATTCACTTGTGCTTGTTGATTTCTTGATAAACTATCCCAATCAGCAAGAGTAGTTCTGCTATACGGTTTTCCTTGACGATTAGCTTCTACATCTAAACGGTAACGTGCTATTTTTATAGCTTCTGTTTTTATTTTCGCAGCAGTCTCTTGTAACTTATCTTTTTGTAAAGCTGGACCTGCTTCTCTATATTCAGGACTATTAATTATTGCAATCAACTCCCTATTCATATTTTTACTATTAGGTCCACCTCTAGACAGTTCTTGCCTAGTATAAAAATCTATACGATCATCTGTAGGTCTTCTGTATAAATCATTATACATTAGTCCAAGACGAGACATTTCTTTTTCCAGTTTATTTTTTCTTACTGTAGTAAAACCAAATAGTTGTTTTTCAATTGGGTTAATTGCTTTTAAAGGACCAGTTCTGAAAGGTGATACTGCAGGTTCATCATAATCTCTAGTTGCTAGTGTATCATTAGTCCAAGAGGCAAGAGGAAGGTCTGGAAGATTTCTTGTAGCAACTTTATATACGTACTCAAACCACGGCTCTTCCATTTTTCCTGTATTAGTTGCCGGGACTAAACGTGACTGAGGATCGAATTGACTGTATATATCTTTTGCTACGCCCCCCGGTATAGTATACCTACCCATAACATCAGCCAATAACTTTAGTCCAACTTTATCACCTGATAATATATCATCATTAAGTGCTTTATCTAAAAGTTGTAATCCTAAACCTGTTCTAAATGTTGAACCTAGTGTAGCTTCAGCCAATGCCTTACTATAATACTTGATATAATCTTCTGGAAAAGGTGTGTTACTAAAACCCCTATACATCATATCTGCTACTACCATAAAGGGAGCAATGGGTCCATAAATAGCTTTACCATTAATATAGTAGTCATCACTTTTTTTAATTTCAAACCACTCCGCATCTTCTCCTTGTTTTGCTCTCCACGCTAATGCCGCACTCATAATAGCAACTCCTGCCATTTGTTTAGGAAGTGCCTCTCTAAAGGCATCTCTACCTTTAATTGCAGGAATAACCATACCTATGATGGGCATATGATCATGTTGAAATTTTAATTGGTTAGCAACAAATCTAGGAAAAGGCATAAACGCAGATATGACAAAAGGAACTTTTTGTTGAAGTTCAATCCCAAATCTAGCAACCCGTGATCCTAAATCTGCCCCTTGAAAGCCAGATTGATATGTAAATTCATAAGCGTCTTTTATACTAGCTTTTAATATATCATCTGGTATACTACCAAATCTACCATCTTTAATTACTTCGTTGAGGCTTATACCCTGATCTGATAGTCTACGTTTAATTGATGCGGCTAGTATACCCTGTTTAAAAAAATTATCAGAGGCAGTGTTTAGAATATTTACCTTTCTACCTGCCCATGCCATAGGAGATTCCTTACCTACCGTAGCAGCTAAGTCTGCTTGCTCTCTAAACAATCTGTCTGCTTCGCTTGGAAAATTCTTTTTAAATAACTGACGTACCATTCTAGCTTCTGCTTGATTAAATAGATATTGGGTAGTATCCCCTGCACCACTAAAAATACTTTTACCTTGCTGTATACTTTTACCATATTTATCAAACAAAGACTTTAACATATCAGAATTTGTTTCAGCTTGGCGCATTATATCATTTGCTTGTTCAATACCATATTCTTGTATAAGTTTTCTTTGTACAAACTTTTTCTGATCTATAATGCCCCCTTTTATAAATCCAGCTTTTTCTACTGCATTATCCATAACACGTGTAGTAGCATCAATGGCGGTACGAAATAAACCACCCTGATTGTTACGCATTGTAGTAGCAGGTTGAGCAGTCATAAATCCAATACCCATACGATCAAGGTCTTGCGCACCCTTAAAGAATTTATCTATGAACTCTCTTGTTTTACTTTTATCTAGTACATCTGTTAATTCTACTGCCTGTTCTCTAGTAATAGAAGAGTAACCTATTTGATTTAATTCATCCATATCTCGCATTAGATTGTCTACTGCTAGTTCTTCAACGGACATCATTTTTCGGCGTTTGAAATCACTGAATACTTTTTTTATCTGACCTGACTGCTGTAGTTTTCTACCTGCTTCCGACAGTTCTGCTGCATAAATGTAAGAGAATTGATCTAGGGTAATATTATGCTCATCCATAATTTTTGAAACATCTGATATTTCTCCCATATCTCCTCTTCTCATCATACGAGAAACCGCTTCAGTAATAGGTTCTCCCTCTTTTACGTTTAGTTTTTCCATTACTTGTATAGCTGCAGCCATTATGTTTTCAGTCACCTCTGAGCCTAAAGCAGCTTCCATAGTTTCTCCGGGCATTCTGTCTTTTTTTAGTTTTCTTCCCATTGCAACTATATTTGGATTGATGGCGTTTATTTTTTCTTTTAACTTTTTAATTTTTTCTGAGGAAGTATTTTTTAATACTGTTTTAGTTGCTTCACTTGCTTTTTTCGCACGTGCAGCTTCAGCTAACTCTGACTTAGCTAATAACTCATCTGCTTCTCTTTGTCGGAAATCTCTGTTTAATATTTCTGATTTTAACTTACCACCTGTACCTTTTTCAATTGCTTTTGCAGCCCTACGACTACCCAACGCATTAAGGCCACCAGTAAGAATACCTGCACCTATTGCATTACCCACACCAGAAACAGCAGTTCTAACACCAGTAAACTCATCCTGTGCGCCTGTAGTAACTCGTGTAGCTTCACCAAGACCACCCTGAACAGTTCCTATTGCACCCTCTGCGATAGCTGCTCTTCCTATTGCGCTACTAGCAGCGTTACTTAATAATTTACGTATACCTAACTTAGCAGCTTGTGTAGTAGCTACTGCCGCTGCTTTACCTGTTCCACCTGATATAAGACCAACATATGTTGATGGCGCACGAGCAATTGCTTCTGCATAATCCCCTACCATTTTCCATGACATATCCGCATCTACTTTATCATAGGCATCAATTAGACGAGCAAAATTCTGCTTGCCCTCTAGGGAAGCATTCTGTGCATACTCAAGATCACGTATTGTGGTTACTTCATTTGTGTCATGGAAGCGCATATGCTCCATAAAACGATCATACACTTCTTCAGGCGATAAGACACCCTTAACACCTTCGCGTTCCTGTAAAAACATATAAGCATCTGACAAAAATTCTTCATCAGATGCCAATGTTTCTTTATCTAATTCTTCTACTTGATTATATGCTTTTAACATATTAGTCCTTTATTCTTTGCCGTATACGATCCATTTCCTTTTTAGCATCCTGTTCTGGTGTAGTTGAACCAGCTTCCATGTACGCTTTTATCAATGCTTTTTCTGCAGCTATTTGAATAGCTATCATTTGTTTAGCATCTGCCCCTTTCAATTGCTCTTCAATAATAGCGGGAAGCTGTGTAGCATCATAACCTTCATACGCTGCATCCCCGGAACCAACAATAGGTTTGTCTTTATCTTTTCCATAATTTGCTGTTTGTCCTTTAATCCATTCGTATGTTTTTTGAAGTGCTTTACTTTGTGATAGAGGCTCACCATTAGGACCACCAGATCGTTGAAACTCTTCATACTTATCATTAGCAGCGGCTGCAATATCCATAGATGCTAATGCTCTATCTGTTTCCATGTCATCAGTTTGCACTTCACCGCTTATTGTGCGTTTTCCTTTTCCACCTAAACCAAGCACTGCTCTAAGTTGAAACTTATTAAGCAAGCCTGTAGATACTTTTGTATCAAATGGATCATTGAGTGTTACTGTACCCTTACGTAGAGCATCTTCGTAAGTAATGTCGTCAGAAGCTAATGCTCGTAACTCATTTACGTCAACACCTGCCGCTGTTCCAAAAGCATCCATCTTCTGTCGCATAAGCGCAGAATTATTTCCACCTAGCAATCCAGTAAGACCACCAGTATATTCCTTACCAGTTACATCTTTAACAGCATCACTGGTAGACATTCCTCTGTTTACCTTTCCATGAACATTGTCAATAATTTGATCTATAGTAAGACCTGTATCTTCATATTCACCCGATATAGTAACTATATCACCATAAGGAATTTGATAGGACCTACCATATTTATTTCTTTGTTCATCAATATGTTTACGAGTTTCTTCACCCTTACCTTGACCCATGATTACAGCAATTTGCTCTACGTTAAAACCGTAGTCTTGCTCTAGTGATTTAGCTAATTTTCTATCTGCTGTTCGCGCTTGCCTACGCTGTGCAGCTTTAGGTAAACCTAACTGTGTCCACGTCTTCAAGGCATCTTCGGTCATGGAAATGGCTTCTTTGCGTTCTTCATCTAATATTTCAGAAGCACGTTTAGCTGCACCACCTATAACGGCACTGGTAATAAAACCCATTTTACGTTCTCCTTGCCATTAAGCCAGTAGGTTTTTCTTCTGGCATTTCCATAACTTCTTCTACTTCAGGTTCTTTTTCCATTATACCGCTGTCTTGTTCTTTTATTTCTTTTAAGGATAAAGCTAAAGCCGATTTAGAAGGTACATCAGGATCAACTTCTTGACTTTCCTCTATATATTCTACACCTGCTTTTTCTGCAATTTTACTAACTGCTTCAACTAATGCGGGTGCTATTATAATTCCTACGTCTACACTATGTAACCCTTCCATAACACCGCCTAATTGTACTGTATCAACTAAAGTATCTACAGGAACTCCCAATTCTAGTATATCTAACAACTGATCTACTTGACCTTCTTGTGTAAATTTATCTACATAAAAAGACAAAGCTTTTTCAGGAGTGCTAAATTTAGGTGGTTGTTGCCACGGTCTACCACCTAAAGGAGCAGTCATTCCTTGACCCGGAATAGGTGCATCAAGACTAGGAGATGGTGTACTTTTATTAATCATTATGCTAAAGCCTTTGCTACTATATTTTTAAGTTTTAAAGATATGTGAGTATTGTCTTCTATTTTATCATAGTTAGGTTTACTAAGCAAGCTATTTGTTTGCGCAGGTTTTTCTTCTATTTTATTTTGTTTAGAACTAAGAAATTTAACATTTCTAGTAGCAACACCAGATAAATTTTTCATTATGCTATCCTTTTAAAGACCAAAAAAGCCACCCTTACCTAATCCAATTTTTAGTACGTCAGTAATAAAACCTCCAACAGCTTGACTTGATTCATAATCACCCTTAATTTTTGCTGCATCAACACCTGCTTGAGCATTAATATGTGCAACAGCTAATTTAGCTTGTCTTTCTGCTTCATTATCACCTGTAGTCCAAGCCCACTCCATAGTGTCAGAGTAGTAATTCCACAGATTATCATAGGCAGTTTTACTAATGTCTAGTACTGCATTGGCATTTAGTTCATTAGCACGATTAACTGCAGCAGTATCTGCTGTAGCTATCTGTCTACGCCACTGTGCATTAGACTGTGCGATAACCATTTGGTTCTGGGCATTAAACTGGTCACGCTGATTATTCATTTCAGCATTAAACCGTTGTACTGTATTAGCCTGACCAGCATTAAACTGTGCCTGTGAGTTTTGTTGTGTAGCATTAAACTGATTAGCTTGCTGTCCTAAGTTCTGGAAGAACTGATCTGTCTGGTTCTGGCTAGTAGCATTAAACTGTGCAGCAGCATTCTGCGCAGCTTGATCTGTAAACAATGACTGTGTACGCTGTTGTGCCTTAAACAACTCTGTCTGTTGCTGATTAGATAAGTTAGCCATATCCATCTGCAAGAAGCTATTAGCATTCTGTACTGCTGACTGTTGTCTGTTATTTAGATTAGATGTATCCATCTGTGCCAGTGCAGCAGCTTCAGCCATGACCATTGCCTGTGAGTTAGACAGGTTATTCAGGTTCATTGTATTAGTAGCACGAGAGTTTTCTAGCTGTACCTGCTGTTCAGCAGTGAAGTTCATATTAGCTATGTCACCAATACGTGCAGAGTTCTGTACACGAGATTGGAATGCTTGGTCAAACTCCATGCCCATAAACTTAGCACGTTGCTGTGCAGAGTTCATTGCAATCTGTTGTCTGTTAGATAGGTTCTGCCCTTCAAACTGTGCTTGTATCTGTGCATCTGCTTGTGCAATAGGCAGTGCCGATTCCATAGCAGCCTGTACGATAGCCTGACCAGCAATAGATGATGCGCCTAGACCACGTGCAGCCATTGCTGCATTAGCATTACGGATAGCACCTGCTGCCCATGCTGGTGTATTACCACCAACAAACTGCTGCATCAAGCTGTCTAGCTGTCCCTGCACCATAGCTGCTTGGGTAGGTGTAGTCTGTGCGGCCTGTATCTGTTCAGTGAAGTTAGCCGCTACAGCAGCATCAGCTACACCAGAGATTAACTCGCCTGTCTGTATCTGCCGTTGTACTGGGCTGTTTATAAGAGAAGCGTTACCCTGTGCAGCCTGTAGATTACCTACTGAAGAAGCAGTTTGTTGTGCTGCAGTTACTTGCGCACGTGGGTCTTGCGGATTAGTTTGAGCAGCCTGTGTAGCTTGCATAGCTGCATCCACTGCAGGAGCCGCTTGAGTGGCTTGCATTACATTAGCTGCAGTAGTGGTAGGACCAGTAGCTTGAGCCGTTATAGCCTGTGCTGTAGGGACAGCAACCTGTCCTGTAAGTGTGCCAGTACCCTGTGCTACTTCCATAGATGAATCAGTTGGGGTTGCAGCAGCTACAGTTACACCGCCTACAGGTACACCGGGATTGTACATACGTTGCACAGTTGTATCACCTATAGATGGGTTTGTTACAGTACCACCCGGTGCAAACTTTTGTACTACTCCACCACGTGCCATCTTCTGTGCAGCATTAGTATACATATTCATCTGCTGCTGTCGTGCAGGGTCTTGTTCAATATACTGTTGAAACTGTCCCATGTCACCCTGATAGCCCATAGCTTGAGCAATCTTATTCATGGCTTGTGGTTTAAACGCTTTAAACTGCATCATTTATTTAATGCCCTATCAAGTTTATCTTCTACACGATGTAGTGCTTCCATAACACGGCTCATGTCTTCTCGTACTTCATTACGTGTTACATACTCTTCACGTGTTCTATTCATTAATATATCTATACGCTTTATTTCTTTAGCCATACCGCCAAGATACCACGCACCACCCATGACTACTATACCGATTAGGGTGTCTATGATGTGTACCATATCCATCAGTCAGCATCTGCTATGGTTAGAGTGCCAGCGTCCACTTGGCGCATAATTTCTACATAGTCTCTATTGTCGTTATTAAGGGGAACAAACATTTGAGAACCGTCCATAGTGACTTTAATGCCGTATTTAACACCTTGTAAATTGTTAAAATATTGTGCTGATTCAATATTCATTTTTATAACTCCGCACTAAAGTATAACCATGCTGACGCATTGTTAGTTACAAACCAACCCCCACGACCAGCCGTAAGTGATGACAAACTTGCTTTATAAATTGTGCAACCATTTGCTGTTTGGTCGTTTAAACCTGACCAACTGTCAAAATCAGTAGCGGATGCTGCGCTGTAGAACCTAAAATAGTTAGTTCCAGTCACAGCACCAACACTTGATGGGTTTGTTCGCATTGTCACAGGGAAATGAATCGTTCCATAAACCGCTGTTGTAGAGTATGAATTTGCATTACATATAGTTAAATTACTTCCTTTGGCAACGCTGTAAAAATACCGCTGACACTTAGCTAACGTAGTTCCTACGTCCTCATGCTCAAAAGCGGTGGCTACATCCCCGACTTCAAGCTGTACGCCTGTTAGGAAGAAGTTGTTTGCCGTATTGTCCACACAGTTTACTTGCCCAACAGCACGGTTAGCCTGTGTGCTGTGCCAAGTGTCTGAAGATAATGTGCCGCTAGTAAAATCAGAACCAGCCGCTAAAATCCAATCAACAAGAAAGCCCTTACCATTATCATTATTGATAGCGGTGGCGGTGTAACCACTGTATGTAACAGTTACATATTGCCAAGTATCGGCACTGCTTATTGTGTATGTTTGTGAATTGTATAAAGAGGCATCGTGATGACGCAACTCAATAATGTGCGTACCTGTTTTTGGTGAACGCACCCAAAACGAAAGTGTTACGTTTTCAGCAGAACTAGTGCCATATTTTAACTGTTGCAAGTTTTGGGCTTCTATTGTTTGACTAAGTACAACAAAGTCACCTGATGCAAGGCTACTGTCTGCTGTGGTAACATCTATTTTTAATGAACTAGTAAAACCTTGCCCTGATGGAACAGTAGTGTCTTGACTTGTTGTTACTACAGTTGCTCCAGTTTCTGTAAATTCAAATCGGTCACAAGCTGTGTATGCACTCGTTTGGTCAGTTTGTGTACCTCGCTGCGCCACCTGCATCGCACCGTTGATAATAAAATTCTTATTGCCTAACGCCTTTTGCCCACCAATCAGCGCGGCTAGTTCTGCTGCTTTACTCATGCTAGGTCTCCAAAATATGTAACATTAACATCGCTGACATCGGCTAAATTTGCAGAGTCTGCATGATAACTGCAAGCTAGTTTGACTGTGGTAGACGTTACAGAAAAACCTCTCTGACCGCCAATA
>Ga0181405_1000791_pt1 | contig 10745 bp, 9 predicted proteins | sample 28SPOviralmetaG_FD_130134 | JGI IMG/M metagenome (GOLD analysis project Ga0181405, IMG submission 130134) | Marine viral communities from the oligotrophic San Pedro Time Series (SPOT) site, San Pedro Channel, CA, USA - 28 SPOT_SRF_2011-11-29 | ecosystem: Environmental > Aquatic > Marine > Strait...
AATATATTTAAGTTTTTTACACAAGCTGATGTAGATGTATGTTGTGGGTATGCAAAGCATTATCTACCAACATTTAAACAACCAGAAGTAAGAATGATGTTAGTAAGTTACGCTGCTATGGAAGCAGTGCACCAAGAAGCATACTCTTTACTATTGGAAACACTAGGGAAGTCTGATGAGCAATACACAGAGTTCTTTGAGATACAAGCTATGGCGGAGAAACATGAGTACCTTACTGACTTTAGTATGAAAAATACACATGAGATTGCAAAAACAATGGCAGTCTACAGTGGATTTACAGAAGGAGTACAGCTATTTAGTAGTTTTGCTATACTTTTAAACTATCCAAGACACAACCTTATGAAAGGAATGGGTCAGATAGTAACATGGTCTATAAGAGACGAGTCACTTCATGTTGAAGGATTATCAAAACTCTTTAGGACTTTTATTGCAGAGAATCCAGATATATGGACAGATAAACTAAAATATGAGATATACTGTGCAGCAGAGCGCGTTGTTGAATTAGAAGATAAATTTATTGATGTTTGTTTTGATAAAGCAGACATACCTGATTTAACAGCAAAAGAAGTAAAAGAGTATATTAGATATATTGCAGATAGAAGATTATTAGGATTAGGAATGAAAGCTATATTCCATAGTACTGAAAATCCTCTACCCTGGATTGATATGCAAATAAATGCAGTTGAGCATACCAACTTTTTTGAAAACCGTGCTACTGAGTATGCTAAAGCTAGTACACAAGGAAATTGGCAGGATATATTTAAATGAGCAATAACCAAACAATTACTATTGACGGTGTAGAACACGTTATTAGTGAGTTAACCGAAGACCAACAAGCTATAGTAGTGTCTATAAATGTGGCAGATGTAGAAATAGAAAGATGTAAACATCTTATTGCTATATGCCAAACAGCTAGACAAGCGTATATTAATGACTTAGGTAGTCAAGTAAATAGTGGCGATGTTGGTGAAGAAGACTCTTAAATTTTATATACTTACTTCTGCATCTGAAAGATACTTAGATTGGTTTAACCGAACGGCTGAAACCGATACCAGTTTTAAAGGGTTAAAGTGTCACTTTGACCCTAGATGGTCTAATCTATCATATAAAGATGCAGTAGTAGTAATAAATACTTTAAATAAAGAGTATGAAAGAGTAGTAAGTCAATGGTGTTCTGAAAAAGGCATAGAACATTATATAACAGAATCTAATGGTAATCCAGGAAAAGGTAAAAATGAATTACTAAAAATATTTCAAGATTCTGATAATGACTACATGGTACAAATAGATGGAGACGATATACTAACCCCTTATGGGGTTAATTTGTATAAGAGTCTTGTTGAGGAAGACGCACCCGATAGTATTATTATATACCATCAGTGGGCACAATACATTGACAGATTCGGACAAAGAATATATAGTAGGATAATGAATAATCAAGATAGACCTGCTAATTATAAAAAAGACTATGCTCATTTTGCAAAGTATGTTCCTATTATGTATAATCATAACCATAGTTACAGAAAGAAAGTAAAAGCAATGGGAGGCGTAGAAAGAGTATGTGACTTATATGCTACTTATACAGGACAAGTACATGAAATAACTAGAGAATTTAATGAAACTTATTTCTCTCATGTAACTAATCAGATGATGGTAGATAATCATTGTAGACCTGTGTGGTATTCTAAGAAAGCAGCTAGATTTAGATTTGATGAAGATATGAGAATAGGAGAAGATACAAGATTCTATTTACATTTAAAACACGCACACTATACAGGTGACTTAGAAGTACGAAGACTAAAAGAGATACCGTGTACCTATGTATATAATAATTTGTATGGAGGTATAGTTGCAGATGAATCCAATGGCATGACAAATATGGATTGGATGAAATTATTTATGGATAATATAGATAAAGATTTAAAAGAAGGAAAAGTAGGTAAACACCCAAACTTACCAGAATTACAAATATCTATACCAGATGAAGTAAATGATTACTATATTACACAAGAGTTTAACCTAAAAGATTTAGACCCAGAGAGTAAAGATTATAAAAATATAAAATTGTGTGATGATACTAGAGTAGAACTCAAAGATAGAATAAAACAATTAGAAGACGCTGCAAAACTATCTATGCAAAAGTTAGTACGCAGTATGATAAAACCAGGACAGCGTCCTAGATGGGCGTTTATTAAAGACCCCTTTGTTCCTAACATTCCTTATGCAGTACCGCAAGATGAAAAGATGGAACATTACTTTCAAAAAAGGATAATAGAATGAAAATTTTTATTGGGTACGAATCTATGTACCCAGAAATGTTTGAGGTTTGCAAAAAAAGCATACTTCGTTACAATTCCAGTCATGAAATCATACCACTCAAAAAATCGGAAATATCCGAATATACTCGTCCATTTCAGAACGAGAGTACGGAATTTGCCTTTACTCGTTTTCTAGTACCACAGCTCTGTGACTATGAAGGCGAAGCTTTATTCTGTGATGGAGATTTCTTATGGCTCTGTGACCCTGAAGAAGTTATGGATTATTTTTCCGATGAACATACAGTTCATGTGGTAAAACATCCTAGTTTCCTCGTCAAACCTAAGAAAATGAAAAACAAGAAAAACCATGCTTATCCTAGAAAATACTGGTCAAGTCTTATGCTTTTCAATAATCCTAAGTGTAAAGAACTTACTTATGATTATATAAACCAAGCCCCAGCGGGTGCATTGCATGAGTTACGTTGGGCAGATAGTATAGGGGAACTTCCTGCGCAGTATAATGCCATGGTAAATTATTACAAATTCAAGAAACCAAAAGCACTACACTTTACAGACGGTGGACCTTGGTTAAATATAAACGAGTGTTCGGAGTACACAGCAAAATGGATGACAGTTTACAAAAGCTAACAAAAGATAAAAATATTATACTTGTGGGAAATTCAGTAGAAATTCTACAGTATGACTTTGGGGAATATATAGAAAGTTTCGATACAGTTGTGCGATTTGGGAAAGGTATTCCTGAGCCTAAACTACATCAACATATTGGAGGTCGCACAGATATTTGGATTACAGGGTGGCTTCGCATGAATTTACATGAGGATGTTAAAAATGCTTATCCACTATTCAATCGTTGTCGTATACACCTTGATAAATACCCAGACCACAAAGGACCACCACCGTGGGGGCATGATAATGATATGTTTAATGATGATGAGTTAATGAAAATATTTGAACTGGTGGGAGCGCGGAACGGAGTAGCGCCTGGTGGAGGACGACCGAGTGCAGGTTTTCTTGGTATATTATTTTTCTTGCAGAAGTGCAAGTGCAAAAGTATAACTTTAATTGGTTTTGATTTTTTTGCTAAAAAGTTACCGATTAAAACAGGTGGAGATTACCCATCAAGTTGGCATATGCCTATAAATTCAACAGGTTCAAATCCCCACAATCGCAATGAAGCTAAATTAGTAAAGAGATGGGAAGACAAAGGAAAACTACAGTGGAAAATTCTTTCCGACCTAAATGATGAAATGTTAAAGTTTTCCTAATCTATATCCTACTTGTAATAACTTACTTGCAGTAGACTTTTGTCTATTTGCTTTATATACTAAGTTTTCACAAATTCTAGCGTTTCTATAGTTTACAGGTATGTTTGGAATTAAATCAGAGTATAAGTCCCAAGGAAAAGACAATTGCTGTCCAGTAGTTACCTTAGCATATCCAAGTTCTAACGCTTTTGTAGGTATAGAGATACTCCAAGATTTTCTTAACATTACATTATAGTTTAAGTATTCTTTACAAGGCAAAGCATCCCACTGAATTAATAAATCACTTTTACCATTCATATATCTAGGTAGTAATCCTCTTTGTCCTTCATGTAACTTTTTAAAGAAGTATTGATTAGTAGATGCTAATACTCTACTATCATAGTCATTATAGAATCCTCTTGGATAAAATAAATCATTATCATTTGCGTCTTTTAATAAATCATAGTTTATAATAAAAAACTCTGTGTCCCAGTTTGCGGGCATATCTGCTTTTGCAAAATCTAACATTCCATAATAGCTAGAAAATATTTTGTGTCCTACAAATACTTTCTTTCTTGATAAGTGTGCCATCTTACTTTGGAAAAAAGTTTCGTCAGGTATTTCATTAGTCCATCCAGTTTTTAAGAATATTCTAGTGCCTCCTGCATACAGGATTCTTTTATGTAGTCCTTTATCTTTCCAATGTAATCTAAGATGTTGGATAGCTCTAGCGGCATAATCTTTTTTCCAATAGCTTTCGTAAATTCTTACATTTGGTATATTTTCAAAAATCCAGTTAACGGGCAAGTCTTCGTAATCTTCTTCATTGACATATAAATGCAGACGATATTCTTCGTCTTTATCAATTAAGGAAGCTATTGTGAAATAACTCCACGTCGGATTCCATGTATGTACTATCTCAATCATTTTTCTTTTTATACTCCCAAAAATTATTTATGTATAAATCTCTTCTATGCTCTGCATCTTTATCAAAGGCAAATATTATGCCTGAATTTTTTGCTGAAAGTATTTTTTCTATACCTGTATATCCGTTTGTCTGTGAACAAGCGTGATAAATACTTTCATATGTTAATAAACTTTTTTCTCTTTCTTTTTTTGTGTAACTTATCATTCTTAAATGTTTTTTAAGTAATAATGCTATGAGTCCCATTTCACTATTTGGCATTGTAGCTACATCAGAGCATTTCATTAATAACTCCATGCCACCACTTCTTTTGTTTAAAACCTTATCCTTACCAAACTTTCTTTTTAATTTAGCTACGAATAACTCAGTTGTTATTGGATGTGGCTTTATAACGTACCCTTCTTCTATACACTGACCTATTCTACCCCAATGAACACATTTTTCTTTACTAAGAAGATTAGTTCCTGGAGGAAATACTACTTTATCATATTCTTCTTCAACATGACGTAAGTGATATTTATTTCTTAAGTTACTTTTAATTCTATCTATTCGTTCTCTATCAATTTTGACTTTTGAGTTCACTATTGTGTTCATGAGTCTATCATTGATTTTTATTGAGTTAACTCTTAAATATATTCCTGCACCTAAAAAATCAGTATATAACCAATTTCTAACAGTATGCAGTTCATTAGTATTATACCAAACATCATAAGAAAAAGGTAATCCTTCCATACTATGAGGTATTATCTGTTCCTTTAATCTAGATAATTCATCTAAATCTTCTTTTGGTCTTACACAAGACCCAGATTTAAAGATATGAGTTGACTGATCTCCGAGTTCTTCAACACTCGACATTGGTACTAGTTTACCCATTTTTTAATTTTCTTATTGTTTGTTTTAGTTCTATTATATGTTTTTCTTGTTCTTGCAATCTTTCTTCAAATTGATGTATTGAATCAAATAAAGCATTGCCCAAGCTTTCTAATTTTTCACTCACATATTTAGGAGTGATATCTTTTTCTTGTAGTTTCATTTATATCTCTATTGGTAATTAATTTTCGGACCACTGGCTACCATCCCAGAAGGACGCATTAAATGCTTCTGCACTGGATACTTCTGTATCAAATATTGTTCCAGCTGCTGATGCGGTAATTCTTTCAAACACTTGCGTAGAAGTATCAAAGGTTGTTGTAGTTGTAGGAGTTGTTGTCCTAGTTGTATCTGATAATCTGCTTGTTTCAATCGTAGTGGTAGTAGTTCTACCTGTTGCAAATACAGTAGTTCTGGTTGTATTGAATACTGTACTTGTAGCAAATACTGTTGTTCTTGTAGTATCTGTAGCTCTTGTAGTATCAAATGTAGACACTGTATTTCTTGATGTAACTGTACTTCTACTTGTTAGAGAAGCTCTAGAAGTTTCAAATGTAGATACTGTATCTCTAACTGTAACCGTGCCTCTAGTTGTTTGTGACAATCTAGAAGTTTCAAATGTAGATACTGTATCTCTAACTGTAACTGTGCCTCTAGTTGTTTCTGATACTCTAGTGGTGTTAAATGTAGATACTGTATCTCTTGATGTAACTGTACCTCTATCCGTTAGTGTTGTAGTGTTAGTATCAAATGTAGTAGTAGTGTTTTTGCTTGTTCCAGTCGATCTAGTTGTAATAGTTCCTTGAGTAGTAGCATAAGTTGTGGTTGTAGCTCTACTTGTAAGAGTCGCGTTACTTGTACCAGTTGCTAAAGTTGTATTAAATACTGTACTTGTAGCTAAACTTGTAGCTGTTGTTCTAGTTGTGTCTGATACTCTTGAAGTGTTAAATGTTGTGCTTGTACTTCTTTCTTCTTGTGTCGTTCTAGTTGTATCAGATAATCTAGCAGTATTAAATGTTGTTGTCGTACCTCTACTAGAGCCAGTCACTAGGGTAGTATTAAATACTGTGGTTGTAGCTCTACTTGTTCCCGTACTTCTTGAAGATAATCTAGAAGTTTGATATGCTGTAGTAAATTCTGTAGTTCTACTTGTATTTGTAGTTTGTGTAGTAGTATAACTTGTGGACTGAGAAGTACCAGTAGTTCTACTTGTATTTGTTGCAAACGATGTATTATACGAAGTTGACTGCGATGTATTACTACTTCTCGATGTATTTGTAGATTGTGTAGTAGTATAACTTGTTGACTGAGAAGTACCTGTGCTTCTGCTTGTATTTGTAGCCTGTGTAGTAGTATAACTTGTTGACTGAGAAGTGCCTGTACCTTGGCTCGTGTTAGTAGTTCTACTTGTAGTAAATGATGTATTGTCTACATATGCGGTTGTTCTACTTGTATTTGTATTTCTTGTAGTAGCAAAAGAAGTATTATCACTATACTCTGTTAGTATACTTGTGTTTGTACTTCTTGTTGTGGCAAATGATGTATTATTAGTAAATGCCGTTGTTCTACTTGTGTTAGTACTTCTTGTTGTAGCAAATGATGTATTATTAGTAAATGCTGTTAGCCTACTTGTATTTGTACTTCTTGTTGTAGCAAATGTTGTATTATCTACATATGCTGTTAGCCTACTTGTATTTGTAGCATTTGTAAATGCTGTATTATCACTATACTCTGTTAGTCTTGATGTGTTTGTATTGTAACTAGTGCTTCTTGTAGTATTATCACTATACTCTGTTGTTCTAGAAGTAGCTGTATTTCTTGTAGTAGCTTGTGAAGTATTATCACCATACTCAGTTAGTCTACTTGTATTTGTTGCATTTGTAAATGCTGTGTTTCTAGCCGTATTTGTAGAGAATGATGTACTTCTACTTGTATTTGTTGCAAAAGATGTACTATTTGTAAATCCTGTGCTTCTACTTGTGTTTGTTCCAAAAGATGTACTATTTGTAAATCCTGTGCTTCTACTTGTATTTGTATTGTAAGATGTACTATTTGTAAATGCTGTGTTAACCGCCGCTAGTCCTGTAGCCCTTGCAGTATTAGTATTTCTTGCTGTGTTTGTATTGACAGCAGCAAGTGCTGTAGCTCTAGCAGTATTTGTTGCAAATGATGTATTTCTTGTAGTATTTGCTACACCTGTAGATATTCTAGTTGTATCGTATTGAGTACTTCTTGAAGTATTATTAGTAAAAGCTGTACCAGTATTTAAATACTGTGTAGTCTCTTGTACACCTCCAAAGTAACTAAAGTAACTATAAGTAAATGCCGTTATGGTACTAACAGCAGTATTTGTACCAAAGGATGTATTTCTATCTGTTCCCTCTTGATAAGTATGTGATGTATTAGTAGAGAAAGAAGTACTTCGTGTTGTATTATTAGTAAATGATGTACTTCTACTTGTGTTTGTTGAATTTGTAAAAGATGTACTATTAGTAAATGCTGTGTTTCTACTTGTATTTGTGCTTCTTGCTGTGTTTGTATTTCTTGTAGTACTATCTACATATGCAGTTGTTCTCGCAGTATTAGTATTTCTTGTAGTATTAGCTGCAAACTGAGTTGTTCTTGCAGTATTAGTATTTCTTGTAGTATTATCTGAATACTGTGTTGTTCTTGTAGTATTGTTTGTAAATCCTGTACTTCTTGCTGTGTTTGTATTTACTTGTGCAAGTCCTGTGTTTCTACTTGTGTTTGTGGCAAAAGCAGTATTGTACGAAGTACTATTCGTGAAGCCTGTACTTCTTGATGTATTCGTAGCAAATGATGTGTTTCTAGTTGTAGAGTTTGTAAACCCTGTGTTTCTACTTGTGTTAGTAGCTCTAGAAGTAGCTGTGTTTACTTGTGCAAGTCCTGTATTTCTACTTGTATTAGTAGATTGAGTAGTGTTATATGACGTATTAACTGCCGCTAATCCTGTATTTCTACTTGTATTAGTAGATTGCGTAGTGTTGTATGACGTATTAACTGCGGCTAATTCTGTATTTCTACTTGTAGCAGTAGATTGAGTAGTAGTATATGATGTATTAACAGCAGCAAGCGCAGTGTTTCTACTAGTATTAGTAGCTTGTGTAGTATTATATGATGTACTAACTGCAGCTAATCCTGTATTTCTACTAGTATTAGTGGATTGAGTAGTGGTGTAGTTTGTACTTACTTCGTAAGTAGTTGCTGTATCGTATGTTGTAGTTCTTGTTGTTGCAAAACTTGTATTATCTGAATAAGCAGTTGTTGTAGCAAACGTTGTAGTTCTTGTTGTAGACTGCGATGTATTGTCTGAATAAGCAGTCGTTGTATCAAACGTTGTAGTTCTTGTTGTTGCAAAAGAAGTGCTATTTGTAAATTCACTTAACCTGTTTGTTAATATTACTGTATCGAAGAACGTTGTAAATGTAGTTGTTGTTTCATACGCAGTCGTTGTACTTTTTGTAGTATTGAATGTTGTCGTTGTAGTAAACGCTGTAACTGTACTTTTAGTAGTATTAAATGTTGTTGTAGTTGTAAAAGTTGTTGTCGTATTATATACAGTTGTAGTAGCACGACTAGTTTCAAATACTGTAGTAGTTTCAAAAGTTGTGGTTGTATTAAAAACAGTAGTTGTACTTTTACTAGTATTAAAAGTTGTTGTAGTTGTGAATGCAGTGGTTGTGTTAAAAACAGTCGTTGTTGTAGTATTTGTATCAAACGTTGTGGTAGTAGTAAAGGCCGTAGTTGTATTAAAGGCTGTAACTGTACCTTGTGTTGTAGCATACGTAGTAGTTGTATTAAACGCTGTAGTAGTGGTAAAATCTGTTGTCGTTGTAATAGTAGTATTAAACGTAGTAGTAGTATTAAATGCAGTCGTTGTTGTAAAGTCGGTTGTTGTTGTGGTATTTGTATTAAACGTTGTAGTTGTGTTGAATGCAGTTGTAGTTGTAAAATCTGTAACCGTACTAATCGTTGTATTAAACGTAGTAGTTGTGTTAAATGCTGTTGTTGTTGTGAATGCAGTTGTTGTATTTACTGTAGTTGCAAACACTGTAGTAGTTGCAAATGTAGTTACTAAATTAGTATCTGTACTTCTTGTTGTATTAAACTCTGTTGTTCTACTAGTATTGAATGTAGTTGTAGTATTATAATCAGTATCAAAAGTAGTAGTAGTGTTGAATGTTGTAACAATATCGGTTGTATTTGTTACATTTGATGTTGCAGTATTTCTAGTTGTTTCATGAACGGCAGAGAACGGCCCAGCTAAGTTACCGTTATCGTTTACATATACTTCATTAACCCTTCGTATTGTACCGCCATCGTTGACTGCAAGGAAGGATATCTGACGTAATGTGCCACTATCATTAACATATATTGCCATATCTTAACTCGAATAAACAAACCATACATGACCGTCACTCGTTCCTGAAGTATTTGTCGGTGCTGTAGTTGTTATTGTAAAAGGTAATCTCGCTTTTGCAAGAGTACCTGAGCCCACTTTATTAGCGGCTACTGCACCCTCAAAGTTTCTACTAGCATCGATAACATCACTACCATCAATTTTTAGTCCTGCGTCTTCGATATTAAAGTCTAATTTTTGTCCCATTTTATACCTCTATTGTTGTCCTGATAAATTTAAACGCCATAGTATCTGTACTTGCTGGCGTTGCTCTTAATCTTATATTACCTGATACTAAGTCTGCATCAAATGCTGCTTGTGCTCCATTTTCAAATATAGATGCGTACTGTGTTAAGTATACATCTGTACCATCATGGAATAATAAAATTTCTATTGCTTGAAAATCTGTATCTGTTGAATTGTGTACTTGTACTAAGTACTTAGCAGTTCTAAATGTACCTGCTGCAAAAGTATCTAGTGTAAATTGTGCGGTTGCTGAAGAAGTTCCTGTGCCTACACTCATACCTGCTACTTCGTTTAAGTGAAGCATTTGAGGTGGATTACTATCTCTTACACCTAGTGTTTGGATATTTGTAATATCTCCTGTACCATTACCTAGATTTAAATCTCCAGTAAAGTTAATATTGCCTGACATTGTTTTACCACCAAGTGCTGCACTTGATAATTGTGTAGTAGTTATAGAGTTATTTGCAATCTCACTTGATCCAACAGCGTTTGCTGCTATTTTAGCTGCTGTTACAGAATTATTAGCTATTTTATCGTTTGTTATAGTATTGTTAGCTATTTTAGCTGTTGTAACTTGTAAGTTACCAATATGTATAGTATCAATACTACCGTTTACTATCTTCGATGAGTTTACAGAGTTTACTGCTAGTTTACCTAGTGTTACTTGTGCGTCTGCAATATGTGCGGTATCAATGCTACCGTCTACATAATGTTCTGAATTTATAGAATCATCTGCGATT
>Ga0181405_1000798_pt1 | contig 10694 bp, 7 predicted proteins | sample 28SPOviralmetaG_FD_130134 | JGI IMG/M metagenome (GOLD analysis project Ga0181405, IMG submission 130134) | Marine viral communities from the oligotrophic San Pedro Time Series (SPOT) site, San Pedro Channel, CA, USA - 28 SPOT_SRF_2011-11-29 | ecosystem: Environmental > Aquatic > Marine > Strait...
AAGCGAACAAGGCAAAGACACTTTCACAAGAAACCAAAACGGCGATTATTTATGCACTGTAGCACCGCAACTAATAGAAAAAGGCGATGTTATAGAATTAAAAAGTGCTTATATTGATTCTGTCTCTAGTAGTTCTGGGAAGTGCAATATTCCCCCTGATGTTCTTGGAGGTGATACAGCCACAATTTCTATGACTTTTGGATATTATGCTATTGACCATGATGGAAGCCAAGAAGCAACAGCCCCAAGCAAAACTTATGCAGACTTCCCAGGACAACCCACCAACCACCCAAACGGAAAAGCATATTGTTTAAATGAATTTGAAAGCGGAACACCAAGCGCAGACGCCAAGAAACTTGTAGAATTTAAAATTCCTTTTAAAGCATCCGCTAAACCTCAGACAATAAATAAAAGGAATGATTGCTTTAGATTGGTACTAACATTAAAGAAAGATAAAACAGAAAAAGAAGATGATCCAAGCATGTTTTTTTATGATTATGTTTTTGACTCAAAATTTAATAATATACCAAAATATTTAGATGCCAATGGGGATATGATTTTTAACGATACATTAGTATCTAATATGGCTAAAGATGGTTTTATTATAGGGCAGGCTCAAGGAATTACGCAAAATTTGGCTAATTATTCTGATACTCCAACAGTGAAGGAGCTATTCCCATCAGATAGGAATAATATCCCTTTTAGTCGTGGTGGGTCTGTGGGTTTTGCTAATGTGCCTACATCTATAACTGTTGAGGATTTTGGAAACAATGAGGATTTAAATAGATTACATAAAAAAGTAATTTCATTTGAAATAACTGCTAAAAGTTATGACCCTCATGATTTAGCAGAATTAATAACAGATAAATTGACCAATCCTTTATTAGAAGGCGCACTTCCTGCCGATGCTTTCACAATTTCGCAAAATCCTTTATTAACAACTGCAAGAACCTTGAGAAATGACGCAAAATTTGCAGGAGAAGCAGCGCAATTTTTTCATCCAACTCAAGGGCGATTAAGTTTTAATTCTACAATCGCGGGGGGGGATGCTGATTATTTTATTGGTACTTCTCAATTCGGTCTTGTCTATGATGATATAACAGATACTTTTAAATTTAGTTCGCTTCATTCTAGTCTTTATAGTACTGACCCTAATGAAAAAACCCCCGCGCCATTAGTTGAAATTTTAAGCGATGGCGCAGGCGGTAAAATATTATTAAATAAAAGTGGCGGTATTTTTTTTACAGAATTAAGCCCCGCCAGCATTTGGATTGGTCAAGACAGCGTATTTAAATTTAATCCTAATATAATTTCTACTGCTCTTCCTCAGTCCTTTGACCCTGGGGGAGGACAAAATAAAATTAATTTTGAAACAGTAGTTTTAGAAGATGGAACAAATATAACAGGAGATTTACAAGGTTTAGATAGTTTAGTTCAAAAGCAAACACTCGCACCCGTTGCAGGCTCAAGCCCTAACGGCAAAGGCTTTGATATTGTGCCGAGTCTTCCTTTTAGTACTGCAACCACTCAAACAATTTCAATAAACGCCGCAAATGGTTTTACCAGCAATAGAGAAGCATTTTTTAAATTAGAAATCAAACTTCCGAATATTAGGCAAAAAGTATTTCTTAACCATTTACCACCCTCAACCAATGGATTATATGGAGAAACTACAATAAACACAGATATTCAAGCCATCATTGGCAGATATTACAGCGCTAATAATTTTACTAGTTCTTATAATGAAGGAAGTATTCCTTATGTATATAATGAAGATGAACCCACAATATTAAGCGAAGTACAAATAAGAATTTTAGATCCAGACGGAACAGTTGCCACAGGGTTAGGAAATAAAAACACTATATTTTTACAAATTCAAAAAAACACCAATAATATATAAAATAAAAATATAAACTAATATTATAAAGTTATGGACAGTTATATTAAACTCCCCGCGAATCAAGCCTCTTTTGATATTGGCGCAAATGCTGCCAAGAGGAACGTAGATATTGACCTTCCTTCAGGTGCAGTATATGACCTTACCAAATCTTATGTTAATGTTAAATTAGAAACTACCCCAACCAATGCCGACTTGGCGGGCGGTGTGGTTAATATGTTTAATACGTTAAGCAATGGCACAGGAAATGAATCAAGCCTTCATTATCCTAATACTGCGGCTTTAGTTAAAAATGCACAGTTAATAAGCAATTCCAAGGGCGGCTTAGAATCTATTAGAGATGTTCAGACCTTAAGAAGCGCACAGGCGGCTTATAATTTTAACTTAGCGGAACAGAATGACGACAAAGGAAAATTGGCGCATTTTGAATTAAATAATATGTATCATATCCACCCACAAAACGAAATTAATAAAGTTGGAAGTGAAAAATCAGTAAATGGAGACCATGATATTAAAATTCCACTTTCTAATATTTTTAATATGTGTAAAGTAGCTGAGGCTTATGACACTTCAAATAGCGCTTATGGCTCCACCAAAATTCACTTAGAATTGAATAGTCAAAGATTAGCAACCGAAGAAGACAGCAAAGAAGATTTCGCCACTAAAACTCTTTTAAATGTTGCGGGCGCTGAGAAAATCCAAGATATGGAAGATTTAGACAACGGCGCAAACGCTGGCGCAACTGTTGTAGATAAATTAATTAGTAAGGCGGCATACAATAGTTTAGATAGTATTCCCTTTTTCGTTTCTCAACACGTGAAAATTGGCGCTACTTCTACTAATGCGGGCGCAGCCCCAGTTGCCCACGAATGCTTAATTACTAATATTAAAAGAGTAAAAGCAGATGATAGAGGCGGATTGCCTGATGCGCTTATCGCTCCTGACAAATTAGAAATTACAGTATCGCCAGCACTTCCAGCAATTGAAGGAACTAAAAAATACAGTGCTATTGCTATGGTTCCAACCGCTTCTAATAATTTAGATAATCAGGTTATTAAATCTGTTGAATTAGTGGCGTATGTAAATAAAAGCGATAAGCCACCCGCAAATTATACTTATACAACCTACATGAGCGAAGCGGATTCTTATCCAGTAGGCAACACCGCAAGCCGATTATATACAATCCCCGCTGGTTGTAAAAATGTTATTATTTGCCCTGGTAATCCTTCAACAGGGGCAAGAAGTGATGACGCAAATCTAGAACGATATAGATTAGCAATTGATAATAGAGAATTAACCCCCCGACCAGTTAGAATTAATAGCGCCATGCACTATGACCTAATTAACCAAGTTTATAAAAATAATGGTGAATCGGTTCATTCATATCTTCAAAAAGCCTTCAATGTAGTTGCAGGAACTGCCAGAACACCACCTGGCGCCAATCCTGCCGTGGGTTGTTTCCAGCAAAATATTATTGCTTGCCCTGTTCCATTTAAAGCAGTACCTCAGCAATTACAAGTAGATTTTGAAGCAGCCGCAGGGCAAACCCTTAACGGAAATCTTATTGTATATTTTGAAGTTGTCAAACAAAAATAAAAGAATAAAGTTTATTACATAGATATTTAATATCTTTATACATTTGAATCATGGCTTCTTCTTTATTTGGAATATGCATTTATATTTATAAACCTTTTTTTTTTCTGACTTTTGTAATAAGATCTAAATCTTGGTTTTGCGGTTCATCCTTATCTAAGGCTTTTCCTACAAAAGCATAGACGCGAGCAATCGCCCATTGTTCTTTTGATAATCTCATTGAAGCACCTTTTCGCAAGTCAGGATTTTTTTTAAATGACCCTTTCAATCTTACCGAAGCAAGATTATTTTTATATGCTCCAATTCCTCTATCATATACTTGATTTATTATATTTATGCTGATTCCAGATTGTCGGGCAATCTTTGCTTTTGAGTTAGAGGCATCCAGCGCTTGACCGTATCTTTTATTATACTTCTCTTTAAAGGTTTTGGGTTTTTTTGACTGCTTTGCTTGTGTATTATTTTTTTTTTTATTAGAATTAGAATCTTTAGCGCCTTTAGGTGTATTAGACTTTTTAGATATTTCAAAAATTTCATTTTGTTTTAATTTTCTCTTGGGTTTTTCTTTTACCTTTAATATATCGTCTGCTAATTTAGCGGTTTTCATGTTGGAAGTATATGACATTTAAATTATAATTACAAAAAAAATATAGTCTAAAAGTAAATGAAGGAAATTTTAGAAACTTATAGAACTACTGAACTAAGGAGTTTTATTAACGAACATAATAAGAAGGTTAGAAAATTAGTAAGAGAAGAATTAAAAGGAATCAGATTAAGCATTTTAAAAAAAAGACTTCTAGACATCAAAGGAAAGAAAAGAGAAGATATTATAAAAATAATGGTTTCTAATCCTAAATTTTTTAAGCAGATAAAAAAGAAGCGTCAAATCCCTCAAGCCGATTTAGATTTTGTACTTGATAAAATCCTTCAACCATTATTAAATAAAGCATATAAAGAATACGAAAGGGATAGAGACCTTGACGAATTAGAAGACGCAGTTGATGATATAAGGAAAAAAGCAAAAGCCAACGGTTTGAAATCATTTCAAACTAAAGGAAAAATGATAAAAATGATTGTTGAAGATACACCACCACCAAAGAAAAAAGCACCAGCCAAACCAAGCCAACCACCAAAATTTATTTATTCGCCAAGAGTCAAGGCTTTAGTATTAAGAGAAAGACCAAAGGCACCAGAGAGAAAAGCACCAACTAAAGAAGATATATTAAAAAGAAGAAAAGAGGCAGAGGATAAAAAGAAGCGAGAATATTTTGACCCTGAGGACGTGCATAGCATGACTGACGGAACTATTATGACCTATAAAAAACATAATGAATTCTCAAGACCATTAACAGAAGAAGAAATTAAAAGAGTTAAAACAGTACGAAAAGCAAAGAAAGAGCAAAAAATCAGAGAGCAAGAAATGCTTGAAAAAGAAAGAGTAAAAAAAGAAAAGGAAAAGAAAAGACAGGATTTTTTAAAAAAAATAAGAAACCCAAAATTCAGGGCAAAAAGCAATAGGAAAGCAGCTAAAAGAATAAAAACCACACAAGAGGCAATTGATAAGTTAAAAGAATTAAACCAAGATATATTTGGAGAAACAGAAGCCAAAAATTTATTTGAGATAGAAAAAAAAGTTATAGATAAAGATATTGACGAGAAAGAACAAACCTATATTAAGAGATTAGTTAAAAAATATATTACATCCAAAGGCGAGAAAGCAGCACCTAAAGCACAAGCGAAGAAAAAACCACCGCCAAAGCCTAAAGCACCACCAAAGCCTAAAGCGCCGCCAAAGCCTAAAGTACCGCCTAAGGGTAAAGCACCAACTTTTAAAAAAAATCCTGATGTGAATCCATTATTCCAAAAAGATAAAACCACACAAGAATTAATTCTTAAAGCATTACCTCTGGATGAATCATACAACAAGGAAGACCAAGGCGATTTATATGAAAGTTTATTTGATAAATATATTGAAATATTAAAAGGTGAAACAACTTTAAAAGAAATAGAACAAGACAGCGAACCAGTACTTAAAGAAGGAAAGCCTGTATTTGATGCACCTGAATTTATGTTATTTTCCTACATGGTTAAAAATAACCTTTTCACAGATATAGATAATCAGATTGAGGAAGCCAAAAAGGAATTAAGAGAAAAGGAAAGACAAGAAGAAGAATTTGAAGAAGAAAGGCAAAGGATAGAAGAGGAAAGACAAGCGGCAATTGAGAAATTAAAAAATAAAAAATCTATTGATTCATAATTTTTGAAAATATAGAATTTTAATTAATTTATATGATTATCTTTTTATTTTATACTTTTATTTTTAGATTTTCAAAAAAAATAAATAACTAATATATATGAGTCTAAGTTGTCCTTTATGCCGTGAAGAATGGCTTCTTATAAATAAACTGTGTCCAACGTGTGATAAGGTACGCCATATAATGACACTATACAGCCCTAAAGTTGTTGTGGAAACATTAGAGAAAATATTCTTAATAAAACAATTACAAGAAGACGAAGAAGAGAAAGAAAAATATATAAAAGAGAATGGTAAATGGATTTTAAAAAAACCTGAAGAAGATAATGAAATTATAGACTAATCATATTTAAGAAATATAAATAAGCAATTCTTGGTTTTGCTCCAATGGTTGCATCATCACTTCTTAATTGGACGCTGAATTTCTGATTTCTTAAATCAACCATTTCTTCAAAGTTAAGCCCAATAAGGTGCCCTTGATTACTTGCTAATTTATCACTATTGGCTTGATTGTGTCCGCCATCTTTTAAGGCTTCTAATCCCATCATAACCATATCGTTTTTATCCTCAATTGTATAACTTACATAATCGCTAGTACTATTATTAAAAAGATATTGAACTGAATTTAAATTCGGCATCTTTTCTAATGCGACTGAATTAGATCCAAATTCATTATCGCTTTCTTGTTTAAGAAAGTTAATAACAACCCCAGAAGCAGAAGCCGCAGGAACTCTAACAGAGATATTAGCTAATTGTGAGTTAATAACATTCTTAACAGATACAGCAGAATTCATAAGCATTGCTCCCTGTTTGCCATCATCAGGAACTGAAATAAATCTTATGACAGGATTGAATAGAGTATAAGAGCAACCATTCGCGGCGGTACAATCTCCACCGTATAAAACAGAAAGATTGCGCGCGAGATTGCAACTTATTCTTATGGCTCCATTTTTCTCAAATGAATAATCGTCGCCCGTCATAGAATTAAAAACAATTTTAGGCATTACAGCAAAATTGGCGGAAACTTGATTAACAACATCACCAGCACCCGATTTTTTATATCTGTTCTGCTGTCCCTGTAATTGATAGGCGGCGGCTTCCTCACAACTCTGAAGCCCCTCGGCCTGTGATTTTAAAGTGAAAACATCATTAATATCAGTTGAAGCACAATTTACAGTTGCAACATATCTATTATATGAAGTTAAATTTTCTAAAATCTGCCCTTTTCCTTCTGAAGTCCATGATTCAAATAGAGAATGAAAACCCGCGATATTATCAATTTTCACTTTATCACCCATTGCTAAATTAGTATTGTTTTTTTTAACTATTATATCGCTACTGAATACTATAGAGTTCTTAAGTAGTTTTCTATTGGGTGCTACAAGTTCAAAGTCAATTGTGTTATGTTCAATAAATCCAGAAGAAGAAGCATTTGAAGGCGTGGCCTCGTGATACTGTAAAGACATTATATTTATATATATATGTCAATATTTTATTTATAGATAGAAGTATTAATTATTTTGTGGAAATGTTATTAAATGCTATATATAACTATTATAATAATATAGAATAATACCAGTTTTATACTCATTTAAGACATAAATTTTAAAATTTGTTCTCTTAAGTAGTATAAAAGCACTATAATGCTATAATAATGCTATAATAAGATAATACTAATATATAGAATAGTAATAGATTTATAGTTTTTTTGAAAATAATAAAATAAAAGTTATAAATATAAATTAATTCTATAATATAAATTAAATATATAGATTTTCAAAATTATTATGTCTGGTTATATTTCTAAATCAAAAGGAGATAATTGGGGGACACCTAAAAATATTATGGATAATTATGAAGACTATTTTGACCCATGCCCATATAACTATAAAGAAGATGGGCTTATTATAGATTGGAAAGAATATAACTTTGTTAATCCTCCTTTTAGTAAATTAAAAGAATTTTCTAAAAAAATAAATGAAGAAGCCAAGAAGAATAAAAAGATTGTATTATTAATACCCGCAAGAACAGATACAAAATATTTTCATAATTATTTATTACCTCTTAACCCAAAAATAGAATTTATAAAAGGAAGATTAAAATATATTGATTTAGATAATACATCTAAAAAAGCATTGGCTGCACCTTTTCCAAGTTTATTATTACATATTAATTTTTAATAATTATTCATTACTCCCTTTAATAAGAATGGCAAGTTCCGCAAGTCCTGAAGTTTCTATTGATGAAAAATCATTTCCGATTATTCTCGCTTGTAAGTTTCTTATACTTATTTCAAATTTGTTATTTATATCTATGAAGTTATAGTTATTGGGTTCATATTGAATTTGTCCGTTTTGGTTTGTTGATAAATCGCTTACAGGTACAGGGGCTAAAATATTTTTTCTACCATTTGCTAAACTATGATAAGATTTTAATTGAAGATTCAACATTTCTATTAAATAAGTATTAGTTCCGAGATTCAACGAAAAATTATTATTAGCGGTAAAGACTGCGCCAAAGGTTGCATCATTTAAAGGATTTAATATTACAGCGTTAAAACCTAAATAATTTGCTAAGTCTAATGATGCTAGATCCACATTATAAATAGAAGGTGCGGTGTTTCCTGTGGGTCTTGGTGTGGCTCCTAATCCAACTGTCTCATCTTCCTGAAGGAATGCAGGGGGAGCATTTCCGCCTAAATCATGAGGGTCAAGAGAACAACGGCAAAGCCCTATTCTTGTTGTGGCTCCATCTCCAAAGGGCGCAATAATTCCGAAATATCCCGTTTTACTGCTTGCCGCATCTATTGGAAAAGTTTGAAGAACTGTTTCGGCTGTTCCTCCACTTGTTCTGACTATTAATTTAATTGTGTTTTGTTCAATAGCTATATCTAATATATCGCAATCACTGGGACTGACATTATCAGATTTAAAAGGTGCAACAGCGGCATTAACATAAGCAGCCCCTTTTATTTTTGATTGATAAACAGAGGCGTTTAAATGGTCTCTATTTGTCATAATCGCAAAGTCAAGAAGATTTTCGTTTAAATTGGCTGTTGGGTTTTGTAATAAATCCCTATTAGCATCCGTATTTTCTAATAGTCCAATTACAACGCCCGCGGGGGTTGCTGTATTGGCATTAACGAATTTATCAAGCCTACACCGCAAGACCCCGCAACCCTTTATAAAAGAAGTACTAGTTGCTACAAAATTTGTATGCACAGTATTTGCAGCAGTATTGGCGCAAATTGTCCCACCATTCGCGGCAAAAGTATTTAATCCCGTTTGAAATTTAAGCCCTTGGTCTGCGGTTGTATCATTCATATTTAAAGATTTAACTTTTCCAAAATGATAATCTACTTTTAAATTTTTTCTTATACTAATATTTAGTTGTGTGTTAAATTCTGCTCGTGCTGCAAGTTGTAATTCTGCATGAGTTTTATAAATTATCTCATCAAAAAAATCATCTATATTTCCTGCGGTTATTGTTCTTTCTGTTAGGTCTATTGGGTGAGTTCCTCCAAATCCTGCGGCGTTTTGTACCTGACATTGAAAAGTAATTGTATTATTTGAAGTATCCATTAATAGAGATTCTAAAGGTCTATTTACGCTTACAGACTGAAGGGCAATTTTACTATTAGGCTCAATAAGTATATCCTCATTAAATAAACCTTCAAAAAATCCTGCTTTGCCGTTTGGCGTTTCGGGGTCTGTATTTAAGATAATTAATTTCATAATATAATAATTAGTTATATTTTTATTTTATTTTTATTTTTAATGCTTTTGGGCGATATAATAAATTTCGTTTATCGTGGTTGTTTGTAAATCATTATTATAAACCCTTATATATCTCGGGGGTTCGTCTGTTCTAGCATTACCCACAGCGAAAGTACTGCCCGATGCGTTGTCGCTTACATTAACAACAGAAAAGGCAGAACCTAAATAAATCCAGTTTGTTCCGTCTGCCGATATTTGTAAATGTAATCTAGATCCTACAGCAACGTTTGCCCCAGATAAACTAAAATAATATTTAACTGTTTTATATCCATGGTTTGCGCCTAAATCTATTGTCAAATTAGAGGAAGATGAATTTCCGCTTAATGCTTCATTAGTAAAGCGTGCAGAAAAAAGCCCCGCATCTGTTATGACTTTAGCGTTCAAGGCGCTTAAAGTTGTTTCGGAAGCATCGCCGCCCCCACCGCTTACGACATCAACTTGAAGATGCCCAGCACTATCACATAATAAAAATGCGCCTGAGGTTTCATCGCTTATAGTTTGTCTAGCTCTTAACATTGTGGCGATTGATTGGGTATGGCTTCCATGTTCTCCATTTAAAGTATTGGCTGGAAATATGGGTAAATTATCCGCCGCAAAAACTGCGACATTTCCGCTATTATCGCTTTTTACTTGAACATTTGCCCCAGCATCATTTTTAGCCATCATTTTTACCTGTTGGCTGCCGTCTGTTTGATTTGAAATTATTGTTGCTTGATTTGCGGCTGTCGCATCACTTGCCCCACTTACAATATCAACTTGTAATTCATTACCAGAAACACAATTATTTAATCCTGTTGTATTGGTTGCGATACTTGTTAAAGAACCGTTCCCCGATGTTTGTAAAGCGCTGGTTGCTCCTGTGTCGTTGGTAACAACTAGATCTCCATTAGCGTCGCACCTCATAGAGCGTGTAAGCTGGTTGCCTTGGTCGTGTAAAGCTACAGTGAAACGAGGTAAAAAAACAGACTCTGATGCAGCAACATTTGCTACAAATTTTGGGTGTATATCACATTTTAAACTTCCAGACCCGTCGCAAGTTACATTTCTTATTACCCCGTTATCAACATCGCGCGCCCCTAAATATACCTGTTGCCTTGTTACAGTCTCGGCAGGTGGTGTAGCATTTCCAGCTATTTCAGTGCCTACAGTTCCAGCACCTGATAAAACATCAACT
>Ga0181405_1000800_pt1 | contig 10689 bp, 7 predicted proteins | sample 28SPOviralmetaG_FD_130134 | JGI IMG/M metagenome (GOLD analysis project Ga0181405, IMG submission 130134) | Marine viral communities from the oligotrophic San Pedro Time Series (SPOT) site, San Pedro Channel, CA, USA - 28 SPOT_SRF_2011-11-29 | ecosystem: Environmental > Aquatic > Marine > Strait...
CTGCTCTGCTGCGATTAGCTGCAACAAACCATCAGGGACTGTCTCACAGTTGGTTGACAGTGCCAGTGGTATACATTCTCGCCATAGTGCATATTATATCCGTACTGTTCGCGCTGACGTAAACGATCCACTAACACATTTTATGAAGGATCAAGGCATACCTAATGAGCCATGCGTTATGAAACCTGACACAACTGTAGTGTTTAGTTTTCCTATAAAGTCTCCTAACAAAGCAGTTACTCGTAATGATCTAACAGCTATTGAACAACTAGAGACATGGCTAGAATATCAAAGACATTGGTGTGAGCATAAACCTAGCGTCACCTGCACTGTTCGTGATGATGAGTGGCTAGACGTAGGTGCATTTGTTTACAAGCACTTTGACGAAATGAGTGGCATATCCTTCCTGCCCCACTCAGATCACACATACCAACAAGCACCCTATCAGGAGTGTAGCAAAGAGGAGTACAACAAACTCCTTAAAGCTATGCCTCGTAACATAGAGTGGTCAGCTTTGTGTGACTATGAAAAGGAAGATAACACAGTAGCTATGCAAACACTAGCCTGTACTGGCGATACGTGTGAGATAGTTGACTTAACATAAAGGAGATAATTATTATGTTAGTATTTAATTTACTTGTACCTGTAGTTTACGCTTTAACACTTTACGGTGGTTACAATAATGTAGCTAAACCAGTGGCTAAAGCATCATACGAAGCAGGTGTTCACGTTTATGAAAAAGGTGTAGACATTGTTAAGGTTATTACTACGGATGATGTAGCTACGGAAGATTCAGAATAGTGTATGTCTTAGTACTCATAATGTCTATTGCGCCAGGGTATGTCCAAGTCCAAGCAATTAATCATGTATACCCTACTATGGAGATGTGCAAGAGTAGCGCATCATACATACGCAGTGATCTTATAAGTAAGAAGCCTACACCTGAGTCCACTGTGTCGGCTTACTGTACTGAGATACCAACAGAGGTGTAATGAATATAGAGCGTGAAGCAAAGATACACATGGAAAGGAAACTAAAGCTTTTCTTTGAGGAGCTAGAAGTAAAGTTACAGCCTGTAAGAAAACACATAGAAGAGAATCTGCGTGAAGATATATACAAAGTCAGAGCTTTACAAGACATAGATGACATACTTATGATAGCTAAATACGCTGCAGAAAAGTATGGTCTAAAATAAAAGGGTAGCCGTTGACTTAACTGTTGGCGGCTACTCTGGTTTTGCAGCATCTCTATATAGAGATAGTATAGACTTAAACTGATTTAACTCAGCCTCATTCATTGTTAGTGGATCTTTTATTTTAATCTTTTTTAATTCTTCCTCTGTAGCACCCTCATCTCGCAATGCATCTAAACGTATTTTATGAAAAGTTTTCTTAGCGTTCTTGTACTGCTCACTGTTACCAGAGTAGTTTATGGTATCATACTTTTGTTTATTTATTCTATGGTCTTCAGACAATAAAGGCAAGGCTTCATTTACTGCTGCTCTAGTTTCTTTAAGTATCCTGTTTACTTCCTGTCTTCTATATGTGTTCGTGCCTTTTATAAAATTTTTATCTGCTAACAACGCTCTGGCTTTTCTTTCTAACAAAGGAGATAAAGTTTCGTTGAACAACCTATCGTACATAGCCACTTGGCTTCTCTTGTTAGCTTTAAATCCTCGTAGCCCTGCCATAGTGTACACTTTTTCAGCAGCAGTTTTAGATGGTACTACTCGCACACCAAAAATAGAAGTTAATGGATTTGGGTCATATAATTCACCCTCTCTGGTAGCCACACGTAACTGATTAAAATCATTCTCTGCGTTAGTGTCACGAAATATGTCTAGTATATTATCTAGGTATCTTGTAGCTTCTAGAGAGAACACTTCTCCCCCACTCCTTTTAACTAACTCCATCTCACCTTTTTCATTTATGATAGCTTTCTGTCTTTTATCTTTGTGTACATCTGTATCACGAATAAAACCTACAGCCCTGTCTACAGTTTGAAAGGGTCTAGTAAAGCCAGCTAAGAAACTACCTGCACGTCTTTGTAGTTCTGCTGCACCTGCCTCACCATTTGTTTCATCAAACATCATGTCTAATATTCTGTACATGTCGTTACCGAACTGTATGTCTTTAGCAAACTGACCTACGCCTACTTGTACAAGTGCGTCTTCAAGTGCTTCAGGTGTAGCTTTAGCAAAGTATGGTAGCTGATCTTTCATACTAGGATCTGCTTCACCTACGCCGCCAAACTTTCCTTGTCTAGCTAACTGGTTAAACAACCTACCCATAGCCAAGAACTCAGACATAGGAAAAGCGTTCTTTGTGTCAATAGTTGTGCCACCACCTACGTCTAGTTGTGTAGATTCTAAGCCTCTGTCCTGTCTCTCTTGATCCATACGAGCAGCTAAGACCAAACCTGTAGTACCCACTGCTGCACGACTAAAAGCCTCTGAAGTTGCTATGTCTGCTTTACCACGCATGATAGCAGCAGTAGGAGCTATTAAACCTGCAGGACCAACCTGCCATACTGTAGCTATTGTGTTATTAAAGAACCTACCAAACGGTAGTATAGATCCTAGTACAGGCAAGTTAGATATACTCTCAACAAACTTAGCTGCGCTTCTTATAGCTGGCATCTGCTCCTTTGTGGTGTAGTCTTTAGAGAAAACACTCCTCATTGTGCTATCTACTGCCATGCCTAAGACATCTTCATCTATGGCGTTTAGATTATTAGTACGCATTACTTCAGCTAGACTCACACTGTTCTTTATTCTCAGTTGCTTATCTAACTCAGTCATAAACATCTGTGACTTAGTAAAAGTATCCTGCGCTCTAACCCCTGTCAATCTAGATGCGGCATCAACAAATCCCTCTACAGTCTTATAAACTTTGCTATCTTGATTCATATCAAACTTATTTGGTGATATCTCTACACCAGTACCACCTACTGTCTCGTGAAGCAAATTCCTTATATCTTTGTTTTCTTCTAAGAACTTCATATAAGCGTCATGTGTAGTAAATGGATCAGCTAAGTTTCTAAACTTATCCCCTTGTATCTTCCAATATACTGAGCCTATTCTTTGCGCTTCTTTGTTACCTGATATAGCTCCGTAAGCGTAAAATGCGCCACCGTTTAGCATGTCGGCTACCGTAGAGCCTAAGTAATACTGTGACCAACCAAATATGTTAGCTGCTGTTGTGGGAACAGAGGACACAAGTGCTCTACGCCAAACGTTTTGGAAGTACATTAGTTTCTTTGGTTGTTTTTCCTTAGATAAAAAGTAACCTGGTATACCATCTTCTAATGCATCTCGTATCTCTTTACGTTCTAACGACTGATTAATTATATCATTGCCCATGACAACACCAGCGTTAAGCTTGTTCTTAGCTTGTGCAAATACAGATAGCTCTCTACCTAGCCCACTAGCATAAGATGCTATTACATTACTGAGTTTTATTTTAGCTGTAGCTACCTCTCCTAAAGGTATACCACCGCCTCTTTCAAAATCTTTTGACAACTCCAGAAACTCTCTCTCAGGCATCACACGTATTACATCTGTAAGAAAGTCTGATATGAAAGTGTCTTTGTTTACTGTAATGCCCTTCTTTCTGAGCATCCCTACAAGACCTGTTTCTCCTTTTGGGCCTAGAAGTATCTCACCAATCAAACCCTCTGGCATATCTCTATTACCACGTATGCCATCCCCTGCTAAACCAAACTCATCATCACCAGCTTTTACTTTATCAGCCCAAGACTTGTAGCCTTGACGTATAACCTTAGATGCTTCAAAGCCTATGGCTGCATCTACTACACCTTTTGTAGCAAACTTTTGCATGGATAGCTCTCTTTGAGCATCAGCTAGGCTAGTCTTCTTACCTATCTTACGAGTTGTCGTAGCTATACCAGTGCCAGCTAAAGAGAATGCAGGAGCCATAGCTCCACCTAGCATCGTACTAAGTAGCACTTGCTTTTTATTTATTGAATCTACAGAGTCATCTACGTTTACATCTAGGTATATATCTTGTATAGCTATGTCTTGGAATGCAGCAACCGTAGCGTCTGCACCAAACGTGGCAGCTAACTCTGCTGCTTTGCCTTTCTTTAATCTACTAGCCTCGAACTGTTTTAGAGAGCTAAACCCAAGCTTACGGAATGCTTCTGTTCTAGTATTTATAGCAGCCTGTTGAAGAGCTAATTTACCTGCTTTACTTCTAGCTGCACCTTTACCTATCTTAGCAACCACATCGTCCTGCGCTGCTTTTACTGCTTTGTCTATAACCTTTTTGTTAGCACCCTTTCGGATACCTTCTTTATATGCTCTGTTAGCTGCTTCCTTAATTAATTTTTTACTGGCAGTTGTTGCGCCTAGTGTGGTTGCTTTACCTACACCACCAGTTAGAAGCCCTAAGTAGTTGGATGGGTCTGCTGCAGCAGCAAAGATATAATCTTTTATACCGTCTATTTTGCCAGAGAAAGTTTCACCTCTGTTAAACAAGTTTCCTAAACTGTCATACAATCTGTACGCATCTGCAGCAGCAGCTTTGTCTGCCTCACTACCTTTACGTATAAACTGTACCTCACCTGCTGTTGACAAGGTATTTGCATTGAACCAACGCATATGATCTACAAAGTCGTTTACTAGTTTAGTATCATCCTCTATAGTACGGTAGTCATCACCTTTGTTTCTAGACATATACTCACGTATAGTATTTAAGTTTTCTCTTTTGTAGAAATCATCTAGCTTTAATTTTTTGTTTGGAGCTTTGACATCAAATACCCTATTAGGTTCTGGATCATAATCATCATCAAATAGATCGTCTATATTACCTTGAAATACCTTATTAGGTTCTACAGTTAAAGCTGTGCCTTGACTGTAATCATCATCAAATAGATCGTCTATATTACCCTTAAAATAATCTGTCATTATAAACCTAGCTCTTCTATTAATGCTGCTTCAACTTGTTTTATAACGTGAGCAGACAACCTGTTTTTGCCTGCAAACCTTTTTAAGTAAGCCATTAGTTTAGCTTTATCATTTAAGATACCTTTATCATTTGCATCCTGAACAAATGTTTTTATTGCACCTGTTACAAACTCGCTATTCTTTTCTACTACTCCTTTTATCACTGCTGGATCTGTTACTTCTGCTTTAGGTTTATTTGTCCTACGATCATTAATGTAGACTTTGCCATCTGGTGTTACAGTAAAGTTCTGCTGACCAAAGCTTGTTATTCCATACACGGTGATATCAGTTGGTGCTTCTTCAACTGGCTCTTCTTTTTCTTCTACAGTTTCACCAGCCTCTTCTCTTCTTCTTTTTTCTGCTCTTCCGGAAAGACCTCCTTCACGAAAGAACTCCCCTATGTCATCAAATAAACTTGGTGTATCTTCAGGATCTACTTTAGTTTCTGGTATTTCTATTTCAGCATCACCATCTCTACGCTCATCTGCTAGTGGGGTCATTTGACCACCAAGTATTGCTGGTGGTAACACCTCCTCAGTTATTGGTTCACCTGCTAAAAAGCTAGGCTCTGGTATAGCTTTTATGGCAGCTTCTATAGTTCCATCATCTTCATACATTGTATCAAAATTAAATCCACGACTTTTTAATCTATCTAAGTTAGCTTTGTCACTAGGATCTATACTGTCTTTAATTATAGTTCCGTCTTTTTTGACTCTAGTAAATTTAATGCCACCTATTATTTTTCCAGTTGCATCTACATTGTATGATAGAGTTACATCGCCTTTAACTTCTTCTACTAGCGTACCCATATCTGCTGCTGCAGCTTCTAGTAGTTTTGCGCCAATAGGATTCTTTCCAGTAATATTTTCTTTTGACTGTACTAACGCAAGTAAACTTTCGTCTACTATTCCAGGGGGTATGTTATCAAGGAAAGTTTGACCTCCCATCCTAGCATATCTTTCAATAACAAAAGACTGTGCATCTGCTATCACCGCATCTGTTGCGTTTATTTCTTTACCTCCTGGTAGTTTTATAGGTGGCTTTAACTTTGCAGCATTGTAGGCATCTGATTTTATGATCTGCCTAGTTACAAACTGATACTCTTCTATAAAATCTTTTACGCCCTCCTGCATATCAAACGGCCTAGCTTGATCTACAGTTAAGTACACAGACCCTCTGTCAGGAGCTAGGCTGTCGTAAGCATCTTGTCTAGCAAGTTCTATCATACTAACTCTGTCTGCACCAAAGTCTAATTTAGCTGCTGTTTTTGGACTGCCTGTAGCAAACATCCTTTGCAGTGTGCTTCTATCATCAACTAAAGCAGGGGCATCATCATCTCTTTCTAAACCGTAAGACCTTCTTAAAAACTCTTGTACATCCCCTTCTTCAAAAAGTTCTGCACCCTCTACTAATGTGTCTACCTCTGGAAATGTTAAGGAACCTCTACCTGTTCTACTACTATGCTTTTGCATAGCTTTTACTAGAGTAGAAAGCCCTGCTTCTCCTGAAGATATAGCAGCTTTTATTTGCATATCATTAGCGCCTAAGTTCCTTGCCTGACCAACAAGCATCATGTTACCGCTAACTAACTTTTTTCTATTGTTAAATACGGCTCTGGCATCATCATATTCTTTATTTAATATATCTCTTTCATCATCTTGTTTTTCAAGACGTTCATTGATACCTTTGCTAACTGTGTTAAGAAAATTAGTTGTAAAACTACTCCAATCAAATCCCATCTTACACACCTCTCCTAGACATTAAACCCTGCTCTTCAACAGGTTGCTCTTCGACAAGCTGTAACTCTACTGATTCAGGTGGTTCATCTTGTACATCTTCTTTTGTTTCTACTTCTATCTCGCCCTCATCCTCAAGGGTAGCTGCCATCTCTTTCAGTAAAGCAACTCCTTTATCGTCCTCGCCACCTGTCTCAATGCCTGTATCTATAGCTGCTCTTAACATCATTGCTACTTTCTGTTGTTCTTTTTCACTCTTGGCTTTTTGTGGATCAACAGACGTATAACTAAAATCTATATCATATGTTTTTGCTACAGCAGCTAAGAACTCACTGAGTACAGGAGCAACTATAAGACCCACATCTAAGTTGTGTACGCCCCTCATTACGGATGACAGATACATAGTTTCAACTATAGGCTGTAAAGGTATACCCATGTCAACTACCGTCATCAAGTCATCTATTACTTCAGGGTCACGTAAGTTAGTAAAGTAGTAAGCTAACGCATCATCTACTGTATCCAACTCAGATGGACGCTCCCACGGTACATCATTAGGTGTGGTAAATAAAGAGTTTCCTGGTATTGGTGCTCCAAAGCTTGATACTTCCATTTTATTTTCCTATTTAGTAAACCCAGCGCCAAAGTATAATCCTACTATGGCTGATACAATATGTGTGTCAAGGGGTGTGATTACAAATCCTTTAGCCATCTTCCACTGGATAGCGTCATCAGGTCCAAACATCCAGTTCCAAAAACCACCAGTTGCCTCTGTATATCCTACGTATACACTTACTTCAGGATACCACACTGCGACTAGCTTTGGCAAGACAATAATGCTAAATACTGCAGATAAAGCTATTAATCTTCTAGTCCAAGCAAAGTGCTTGTCATCCTTGCCAGCGTTACGTGCATCAGCTACAGCTTGCTTTCTGAAGTTGGCACGTTCCATAAGCATTTTATTGTTAGCTTCTTTAGCCTTTATGGACTGCCCCCATATAGACATCACTCCACCTAGTATAGTGGAGAACAGCATGGTGATTAGTTCTAGGGGTAGTCCAAACATTAGCTAGCCTTTGTTCCCAATATCGCAGCATTATCTTGCTCTAGATAATCAGCTTCAGATTTTCTCCTCGTAGGATATTTATCTCCAAAATTATCTAACTCATCTCTTGCTGCAGACCAATCTCCTGTAGTTGTGTATCTCCAAAATTTAGGTGTTTTAGCAGGTAAGTTACCATACTGAAAATGTACGGACGCAACGGCTGTAGCTTGCGGTACTGATAAATCTTCCCATTTAACATCACTACTAGAGTTCCAAGCTTTTTTAAGCCTATTCATTTCTTGTTCTTTTGCAAATGCATTTATTATATTTGCCTCTGCCTCAGTTATACTTAAAGGATTGTCTTTAACAAATTTTACAGCAGCTTTTTTCTTTTTACCTAAGTAAGGTTTTAATTTATTTATCAATGATGGCGGCAATCCTGTTAAATCATTTTCGTTTCTTTGCCCTAAATCAAAACCAGATGCTATTGTAGCCCCTGACTTATCTAGAGCTTGTCCAAATTTATTTTTAGGCACATACATAGATGTTTTAAAACCTTCTTTTTGTTTTATAAATTCAAAATCTACATTTGGTGTTTCAGGGTATCTTTCAATAAATTTATCTCCTAAAGGTTCTAATTCCTTATATCTGCTACCCAACCCTCGTCCATCATTTATATTAGGTTGGTTGTCCTGGGCTTTCCCAGCAGGAGCACCCCTGTCAACATCAATACTTGTATAATCATCTCTAAACTCTCCTAGTTTTCCTAACTCTGCACCATACTGGATATCTTGTGGGCTACCCTCTGGTGGTCTTAAATCCAGCTTATCTAGTATTCTACTTTGTAAACTGTCTATGTCTAATGTGGGATCAGCTTTACGCAACATACCCATAGGCATTTTAATAATACCTTGCTTCTCTAGACCGTCACGATTAGCACTCAGTATATCTAGCACAGTAGATTTATTTATACTGCTAAATCTAGGAGCGCTGTCTACACGTACTTCTTGAGTAGGGAACTCATCAGGTTGATAGTAGTCTGACATGTCTGTGAGAACACGAGTAGCCGTTGATAGTTTTTCAACTTCTATTTCATCGTCTTCTTTAGCTAAACCTGGCCTGTCACTCATAGGTCTAGTACCTAGCCCTGTCTGTGCAATGCCTTGCTGCTCCCTTGCACTTAATGCATTCTCATCACCTATTTCTACAATAGCTTCTTTTATTACTTTTGATATAAACCTTGACATATCTATCATCTTATGAACCCCCAGGTATTTGCGTTTTAATGTAGCCATCAACTATTGTAGCTAAGAAAGTACCTGCTGCACCAGCTAAACCTGAACTTCTAGTTGCATCGCTAGAGATCTTATTAATAGCTAATCTGTTTTCTCTATCTAATTCATTAGATGCTGTTTGCCATGCATAGTTCATCAAGTCACGTTCCTGCTGCCACAACTCAGCAATACCTTGGGCTGTTAGATTATTAGCTGCCATAGCTTCACGCATGTTTGCATCGTTAATAGATGCGTTGTTTATTGTTGCTATGTTTTGCCGCCACTGTGTGTTAGCTTGTGCTACAACTAGTTGATTCTGTGCATTAAACATATCTCGCTGAGTAGTTTGCTCTGAGTTAAACTGAGCCATAGCATTTTCTTCACCTGCGTTAAACTGGTTCATAGCATTTTCTTGACTGTTGTTAAACATCTCTACTTGTGCATCTTGATTCATCATAAACTGCTGCGTTTGATTTTCGCTAGATGCATTAAACTGAAGAGCAGCATTTTCTGCAGCTTGATCTGTAAAGATGCTTTGCACTGTACTTTGTGCTTTAAACATTTCCATCTGTTGCTCATTTTCTAGATTAGACATGTCCATCTGTAAAAATGCTGAAGCCTTTTGTTGTGCGGCTTGCTGCGTATTAGATAGGTTAGTTATATCAACTTGTGTTAGTGCTGCTGAATCTGCCATTAGTTTAGCTTGTCTATTGTTTAGGTTAGCTAAGTCAACAGTTTGTGCTAATTCAGAGTCACGCATAACACGAGCCTGATCTGCACTAAAGTTCATATTAGCTATCTCTGCAATACGCTCTGATCTTATGATGTTTACTTGTTGTTTATTAGTAAGCTCTTGACCTTTCATAGACGCTTCTATCTGTGCATTAGCTAGGGCAGTCTGTTGACGATTAGATAAGTTTTCAACATCTATGTTCAACTTGTTAGTCATGTTAAACATTCTAACTTGTTGTTCGTTGTTTAACTCTATCTCTCTTTCTGCTAGTCTATTAGACACATTAAACAAAGATGTCTGCTGTCTATTGTCTAACACTCTGCCTTGCATAGCAGCCATACTAACTGCATCCTGTATAAATGCTTGCTGCTTACCTGTAGCGTTTTGCATCTCAGTTTCAAACGCCTGTGTGCTGGTTATTACTGCTACCTGCTGTTCATTAGTTAAGTCTTGACCCATCATAGATGCTTTAACTTGTAAGTTAGCTAGTGCAGTTTGTTGTGCGTTTGACAGGTTTGTAAGGTCAACTTCTAAAGCTTGACTCGATTGTAGTATAGACGATTGCTGTCTGTTAGTCAAGTTTATATTGTTTACTTCTGCATATCTAGAGGCATTAGCCATAGCTACGTTTTGTGACACACTTAATGTCTGCCCTTGTAGCCCAGCTTTTATCTGTGCTTGTGCTAGTACAGCTTCTTGTGAATTACTTAGATTAGTTAGTTGCAAGTTAGCATTGTTCATGCTGTTCTGTACTGCTATAGCTTGTCTGTTATCTAAGTTTTGTAGCTCGAACCTTTGTGCTGCTGCTGCGTTAGCTAAAGCTACAGCTTGTTTGTTACGAACATTCTCCATATCCATAGCTTGAAAGATAGATGCATCAGCTTGTGCTATAGGTATGGCACTTTCCATAGCAGCCTGTATCATGGCTTCTTCTTCTC
>Ga0181405_1000805_pt1 | contig 10663 bp, 15 predicted proteins | sample 28SPOviralmetaG_FD_130134 | JGI IMG/M metagenome (GOLD analysis project Ga0181405, IMG submission 130134) | Marine viral communities from the oligotrophic San Pedro Time Series (SPOT) site, San Pedro Channel, CA, USA - 28 SPOT_SRF_2011-11-29 | ecosystem: Environmental > Aquatic > Marine > Strait...
ACAATTCAAAAACAATGCGATCAATTAAAAATTGGATTGAAAGCATATAGATATTTGAGTGAGGGAATAGAACTTGCAACAGAACTTGGAATACAAGTTGATGAGGCAGAACTAATTAAAACTAACTCAACAGGTTTAACTATCTATAATCCTAGCAATTTGGCTAGTATGATTAAAGGTATGAAGAATAAACACCAATCAAGAGAGGCAAAGATATTGGCTAGAAAACAATATGAAGAAAGTATAAATTAATACTTGACAGGGTATCTTATATAATATAGGATACCCATAGAAAGCGAGGAAAGTATGAACACACAAAAAACATTTTATATTACTTATTGGGCAAGTAAGCATAAAAAACACATAACAAGACAAGGTAAGCATGACGAAAAAAGCAGATATGGTGTAGCCAAGAATGGAACACCTTATTATGTTTATTATGACTTAGACGCACATGGTTATAGAACTGCAACAACAACATGGAAAGTGAGGCACTAATGAGCGAGATGATAGCAAGATTACTAATGGTCCTAACAGGCTTTGTATTAGCAATGTTAGGTGTAATAGTTTTTGTACATAGTGGCGAACACCAGATGTTAGGAATATTAATTTCCTTTGCCGGTGTTGTGTCAATGTTTGGGGGGTTACCAGATAATGCCTAACAAACATTTTTGTCAAGGACCAAGTTGCCATGAAAGAAGTACACAGGATAGGTTTTTAAAATCTAGAGGTGTACTTCGTGGAAGATATGCATTGTGGACTAGAGATAACTCTAACGAATACCACGCAAGAGCCAAATACTTTTGTAGCATAGGTTGTGAAAGCGAGTGGTTAAATGTTAATATGGAAAACATTGAACAAGGTCGACCGATTGAGTTTATCAGACACAGGCGAGAGAGTGGGGGTTATGAGAAAGTAACTACAACTCATGACAATTATTATGGAACAGGAACTTATACAAGTAGTGCAATTAAGAGGGTTGACAATGCTTGACTTATCCTATATGATCCCAGAAGAAAGCGAGGAAAGTATGATTATAAACTACAACAACAAAGACTACTCAATACCAGAACCATTTACTAAATGTTTCTTTGGTGCTGAACCTACAAGAGAACTAACAATACATAATAGATTCAGTGATGAAACATTTCAGCAGTCGTGTAAGTTGCCAAGCTTTGCAGTTGCTATCTATGATACTATCATAGGTGCAGAAGCAAGTGAGGATTATAAACTTATGCAAAAGGGAATTACTTGGTTCCAAAAGAATTTTCCCAAGCAATACTATACCCTATTAGATTAACACATAACATATATACCGAGTCGCTTTGCGACTCGGTCCAAGCTGCTAGCAGCTTGGTGCTTATTTATTATATTAATAGAGGTACCAGACCTAATCCCAAAAAAGTAAATTAGTTATTTAGTAAAACCCTTTTATATAAAAGGGGTCCCACAACTCTAGGTTGAATTGCTTGATTTAGAGAGTCAATGGTGGTAAAAAACGTTTTGGTACCATAAGATACACTTATGCAAGATATTAAAAAAATTTTAGAAAAAGATATAGATAATTTAGCTCCTGAAACTAGACGTGAACTAAAAAGATATTTAGTGCAGCTAGATAAAAAACAAAAAAATTTTAAAATTCAAACTGATTTTATGACGTTTGTAAAACAGATGTGGCCGGATTTTATAGAAGGGTACCATCATAAAATTATTGCAGAAAAATTTAATAAATTACGAACTGGAGAAATTACAAGATTAATTGTTAATATGCCACCAAGGCATACTAAATCTGAGTTTGCATCTTTTTTATTACCTGCTTGGATGATTGGTGGTACTCCAAAACTAAAAATTATTCAAGCAACCCACACAGCAGAACTTGCGGTAAGGTTTGGTCGTAAAGCAAAACACTTAATGGATAGTGAAGAGTACAAAGAAGTCTTTGACACTAGACTTATGGAAGACAGTAAAGCTGCTGGTCGCTGGGAAACAGAACAAGGCGGCGAGTACTTTGCAGTTGGTGTTGAAGGTGCTGTAACTGGACGGGGTGCTGACCTATTAATTATTGACGACCCGCACTCTGAGCAGGATGCTATGTCTAGAAAAGCATTAGACCGAGCTTACGAATGGTACACTGCAGGTCCCCGACAACGTTTACAGCCAGGTGGTCGTATTGTTTTGGTTATGACACGTTGGAACAAAGCAGATCTTACCGGTATGTTACAAGCAGCGCAGAAAGAACCTAAAGCTGACCAATGGGAAGTAGTAGAGTTTCCAGCTATCCTGCCATCAGGTAAACCTGTGTGGCCAGAGTATTGGGACATAGAACAACTAGAGTCTGTTAAAGCATCTGTTGCATTACCTAAATGGAATGCACAGTACATGCAAAACCCTACATCAGAAGAAGGAGCTTTGATTAAAAGAGAATGGTGGAAGAAGTGGCCAGAAGATAAAGGCATTCCATCTTGTGACTATGTCATACAATCTTATGATACTGCATTTATGAAAAAAGAATCTGCTGACTTTAGTGCTATCACTACGTGGGGTGTATTTAGAGAATCAGAAGATGCACCACAACAATTAATATTATTAGATGCCGTTAAGGAAAGATACGAGTTTCCTGATCTTAGACGAGAGGCACTAAAATTATATAAATACTGGGAACCTGAGATAGTATTGATTGAGGCGAAAGCTAGCGGATTGCCTTTAACATACGAATTAAGAAATATGGGAATCCCTGTAATTTCGTTTACACCTAGCCGAGGAAATGATAAACATACTAGAGTAAATTCTGTATCCCCGCTATTTGAGTCGGGACAAATTTGGGCTCCTGCACATTTGCAGTTTGCTCAAGAGGTCATAGAAGAATGCGCAGCATTTCCCTATGGCGACCATGATGACTTGGTTGATAGTACAACACAAGCTGTTATGAGGTTTAGGCAAGGTGGATTTATAAACCACCCAGAAGATTACAAAGACGAGCCTCAACCAATAGAAACTAAGGAGTACTACTAGTTATGAAAACAATAATGGAAATTTTTAAACTGGCCACAAGGTTAAACATCAAACCTAAAGATGTAATTGGTATGGGTGGTGATATTGTTAAAATGGGTCAAAGTTTATTCAATACTAAAATTAATCCAAAGCTTACAGAATTTGTAAATAAGAAAGGTAGACTTCCAGACGATATAGTCGAACAAATAAAAGTACATATGAGATCTATGAAGAATGCATCAGAATCTCAATTAGAATTATTTAAACTAAATCTAAAAGATTTAGTTAATGCAAAATTCCCACCTAAAGCAGATGTGATCAAGATGCCAGTGCCTAGAGACAAGAAACTAGTACCTAGCGACAAGAGAATAGACAAAGAAGTAACTAAGATGATGGATGAAGATGGTCCAGTCGTTGCTTTAGAACGAATTGTAAAAAGCGATACACCTATGAATAGTAGAAAGTATCTTATCGATGAGATTAAGAGATATAATAAAACAGTTAAAACAGAAGATAAGACGGTTGACGAATTAAAAGAGATACTAATGCGATTAGATACCGACGGCATTCCTTTTGCAGACGGTGGTATCGCAAATCATTTTAGGAACAGATAATGGCCTATATACCTTGGTGGCAAAGATACGAAGCACCTACGTTCGCAGAACGTTTTGAGCTAGGTGGACTTGCTGGACAACAACTTGTTAAAAAAACAGACGAGCTTCGTCCAGGTTTTGCCGGCGTTACTAAAAACATCAAAGCAGTAGACGGCACTCCTTTTTTAAAAACAGCAGAGTCTGGTACAGGTAAAAAATTTTATTTAGTTTTAATACAAGGAGCTCAAAACAAAGAAGATGGACCAGGATTAAAAAGAAGATTTCCATTAACCAAAGAAGGTAAAGCCGAAGCTATAAAAGCAATTAACGAACATAAAAAAACCTATCCAAATATAGGTAAAAAAACAAATATTTTTGTTGGTGCAGACGGCGTAGTTAGATACGCAAAAAAAGGAGAACCAGTAAAACTATATGATCCAAAAAAATACGGTTCATTAGAAAAAGCTTTAGCGGCTGCACAAAAAGATAAAGATATTTCAATTGCAAACAAAGGCGAAGCAAACCTTAAAAAAATAGATATAAAAAAAGTAATAGAAATGAAAGATAAAGGTACTCCTAATGTTGTGATAGCAAAAGAATTAGGTGTAGATGAAAGACTTATTGCACAAAGATTAAAAGATATTGACTACAAACCAGGTAAAGTTTTTAAAACAACTGAAGTAGCAATTAATAATCAGTTAAAAATATTAAAAGATAATAACTACATTAAAAAAATATTTTCTAATCCAAGACATGAGTTTAGTAAAAAAGATATTGAAGTAGTTATGAAGCTATTAAACGTAACACCTAAAGATGCTCAACGAAGATTACTCCAGTTAGCAAATGCCATTACAGGTGATCGTGTAATGCCTAAAGATTTTAAACTTTCAAAAGTTTTTAACGTTAAAGCGGCTAATAACATGATAGAAAAATTACCTTACTCTCAATCTATTAGAGATTTAGAAGAATTAAAAGTTGGTAAAACTTTTGACGAAAAAAGTATTAAAGCTACCAAAGCAGAAATACGGGGAAATAAAAATTATATTTTTACTGAATCATATTCTATTGATGAGCCAAGCGGTGTAAGATCCGGTTCACAAAGAGGGACACATCCATACTCTATTTTTGGACAAGTTATAAAAACGGATATAAACAAAGGTGCTAAGTTTGAGTGGGATGGTATTAAATCTATTAAAGAAAAAAATTTACAAAAAGCAATAGCAAGTGGAAATCCTAATCTTGTAAAAGAAGCTGTAGCAGATTTTAACAAAGCAGCAAACAAGTACGAAAAAATATTAAACGAAGGCAAAGATAAAGGACAACCTAAAATTAAATTGTTTAGAATATCAACGGATGCTCCTAACAACACAATTAAAAATTTTAACAACTATAGTGAAAAATACAAAAATGTATTTTTAAATAATTATAAAAACAAAGGATATTCTTTTGTTGTACCTAAAGATATTAAAACAATACCAGAAATTAAAAAAGCAATGGACAATGTTAAGGATGTTAAAAAAATGACATCTCTGTTTAAAGCAGGATCTAATAGATTGTTTTCTGTAGCAGATCCATTGTTGTGGGGTTTTGTTGTAGATGATGTTTTAAAAAAACAAGCTACAGGTAAAACAGTTGCAGAGTCTATTGGAAGCGCTGTGTTTTTAGATAAACCAATACGTAAAGGATTAAAGAGATTAAAAGCAACAGATGAACAAAATTTAGCGTACGACAGACAAAAAAATATAGAGTACATTCAATCAGGTAATGCAAGTGGGCAAGACCTTTATCACATGGCAAGAAAAGATCCTGACTTCGATGGTAATTACACACAATATTTAGAATTTTTAAAAGAGATAACAAACGATGCAGGTCATAGAATGTTATTAAGTAAAAGAGATAGCGAAACTGAACAAGCATTAACTATTCCTGAAGAAAAAGTAAAAAGTAGAAGTGAGACCTATCAGATGTTTAATCAAATACCTTTAGTTCAAGCAGTTAAAGAACTATTTAAAAGCGATGAGCAAAAAGCAAAAGATTTAGAAAATTTATTAAATGTATAAAAACCCAACCCTTGTTAAAAACATGAAACATGTTAAATTGAAAGAGATACCACCATTAAAGGGCCCTGATCCTAGAGGCTTGATAAAAGATAAAAAACAGGATAAACCTATACTTTTGGAGAAAACAAATGGCAGAAATAGATAAAGGCTTACCGAACGTAAGACAAGAGATTAAAGTACCCTCAAAAGATGAAATGACAGAAGTAGCAACACAGCTACAAGAGTCTATGCCATCACCTGAGAATACTGAAATTAGAGAAAACGAAGATGGATCAGTAGACATTAACTTTGAACCAGGTGCTGTAGCACCGGAACAAGGAGAAAATCATTATTCTAACCTGGCAGACTTATTGCCAGATTCTGTTTTAGATCCTTTAGGTGCTGAGTTATATGGCAACTACACAGACTACAAAGAATCTAGAAGAGAATGGGAAAGATCTTACTCACAAGGTTTAGATCTTTTAGGTTTTCAATTTGAGCAAAGAACAAGACCTTTCCAAGGAGCATCAGGTGCAACACACCCGGTCCTTGCAGAAGCAGTTACACAATTCCAAGCGCAAGCTTACAAAGAATTATTACCTGCACAAGGTCCAGTTAGAACTCAAGTGTTAGGTAATTCTACAAGAGAAAAACAAGACCAAGCAGTCAGAGTTAAAAATTTTATGAACTATCAATTGATGGATGTCATGAAAGAATACGAACCTGAGTTTGATCAGATGTTATTTTATTTACCTCTTGCAGGATCTACTTTTAAAAAAGTTTATTATGACGATTTAATGGAACGAGCTGTATCAAAGTTCGTTACTGCAGATGACTTAGTGGTTCCGTATTCTGCTACTTCATTAGAGGATGCGGAAGCCATATGTCACGTAATTAAAATGTCAGGTAATGATTTACGTAAGCAACAAGTTGCAGGATTTTATAGAGATATAGAATTAGGCACACCTTACGCAGAAGAAACGGAACTTAAGAAAAAAGAACGAGAACTAGAAGGTACAAGAGCAAACGGTCAACAAAAGAATAATCCAATTTTTACGTTAATTGAATGTCATGTTAATTTAGATCTTGAAGGTTTTGAAGACAGAGGGGAAGACGGAGTCCCTACTGAAATTAAGATTCCATACATTGTGACTATAGACAATGGTACGCGAAAAATATTATCTATTCGAAGAAACTTTAGAGTAGATGATCCCAAAAAAGAAAAAATCCAATACTTTGTCCATTTTAAGTTTCTGCCAGGACTAGGTTTTTACGGTTTTGGATTGATCCATATGATTGGCGGTCTAACTAGAGCAGCCACGTCTGCTCTTCGTCAACTTATAGATGCAGGTACGTTATCGAACTTGCCATCAGGATTTAAACAGAGGGGTATCAGAGTTAGAGATGATGCCCAATCTCTGCAACCAGGTGAGTGGCGTGATGTCGACGCTCCTGGTGGATCTTTAAGGGATGCTTTTATGAACCTGCCTTACAAAGAACCATCACAAACTTTATTACAGTTGATGGGAATTTGTGTAGATGCAGGACAGAGATTCGCGTCCATTGCTGACATGCAGGTTGGGGACGGGAACCAACAGGCCGCTGTTGGAACAACCGTAGCTCTTTTAGAACGTGGTTCAAGAGTAATGTCAGCAATCCATAAGCGATTGTATGCATCAATGAAAACAGAGTTTACTTTGTTGTCAGATGTATTCTCAACTTACTTACCACCCGTTTATCCATACGATGTAGTTGGTGGAGAGAAACAAATTAAACAAACAGACTTTGATGCAAAAGTAGATATCCTTCCTGTTGCTGATCCTAATATATTTTCATCAACACAAAGAGTTGCTATTGCACAAACAGAATTACAGTTAGCTCAGTCTAACCCACAAATGCACAATCTATATGAAGCGTACCGAGATATGTACGAAGCATTAGGAGTTAAGAATATTGATCAAGTATTACCACCTCCTCCACCGCCGGCACCTAAGAATCCAGCGTTGGAACACATAGATGCATTAGCAGGTAAACCTTTCCAAGCGTTTACTGGACAAGATCACCAAGCGCACATCGCAGCTCACGTTGCGTTTATGGCAACTAACATGGCTAAAAATAATCCACAGATTATGGCGTCGTTAGAAAAAAATATATTTGAACACATTGCATTGATGGCCGATGAACAAGTACAAATGGAAATGCAAGAACAAATTGTTAAGATGCAAGAGTTACAACAACTAATGCAAATGAATCCACAAGCAGGACAAAACCCAGAAGTCAAAGGCGAGATGGATAGATTACAAATTGATCTTGAAGCTAGAAAAGCAACTTTGATTGCAGAGATGATGGCTGACTTTTTAGCAGAAGAAAAGAAAATTAGTGGAGACTTTGGTAATGACCCAATTGCTAAATTAAGAGCAAGAGAGTTAGATCTAAAAGCTCAAGACAATATGAGAAAAATGAAAGAAGATGAAGCTCGTATAAATTTAGATAAGAGCAAAATCTTAATGAACAGAGATATTCAAGATGAGAAGATGCAACAGAATGAAGAACTAGCATTACTGCGTGCAGCTACTTCTATTGAAAAACAAAAGATGTCAAATCGTGCAAAAGCAAAAACTGATGCAACAAAAAGATTTGATGTCACTAAACTAAAAGGACCAAGGAGTTAATATGGCAAAACCAGGACTATACGCTAACATTCATGCGAAGCGTAAAAGAATTGAAGCAGGCTCAGGCGAGAAGATGAGAAAAAAAGGTGCTAAAGGTGCACCAACTGCTAAACAATTTAAACAAGCAGCTAAAACTGCAAAGAAGGCGTAATGTTATACACCAAGGGTATGGGTGCTGTTAGACAGCAATTCAAAAGAGGAGGCTCACCGGCTTGGACAAGAAAAGAAGGTAAGTCAGAATCTGGAGGATTGAATGAGAAGGGACGTAAATCTTACGAGAAAGCGAATCCTGGATCAAATCTAAAAGCTCCACAACCTGAGGGTGGATCAAGAAAAAAATCTTTCTGCGCGCGCATGAAAGGGATGAAGAAAAAATTAACATCTAGTAAAACAGCTAACGATCCTGATTCAAGAATCAATAAAGCATTAAGGAAATGGAAATGTTAAGTAATGGTATTTTAGACATTGAAGATACAGAAGGCGAAGAAATTTCTTTAACAGCCGAAGGACCTCAACTTACAGAAGAAGAAAGATTAAGAATAGAATCTGAAAAAGAAGACGGCGACGATGATGATGTAAAAAGAATTGACTTGTTTGCATCTGAAGATGGAGAAGCTGATCCATTAAATAAATTACTTATGGCAGAGGATGGCATTTCAACTTTGTTTATGAAAAAAGGTGGAACACCACAACTTGCAAAAAAATCTAAAGATGGAACAAGACCTGGTTATAGAGGTAGAACAGATGCAAACACTATGTCAGGTTCAGGTGTTGGTGTTGGAAGTTCAAATAATTTTAGTGGTATGGATTCTGGTGGCTGGGATCCAGGAGTAAGTTCTCCAGGTACAACTTCTTCAGGTGGAAATGTAAACACTGGAGGTGGAAGTGATCAAGAAGAAGACGTTGCACAAATGATGTCTGACATGAATCTTACTCCAGATAATGCTCCTGACTACACAGGTTCTGATTATGGTTTTGTTGTATCAGAAGATGAACAAACAGAAAAAGGTGGTTCAGATTACATTGGACCTATAGACCGAGTAAGAATTAACCAAGATATTGTAGATAGAAAAAAGAAATATGATAGTTTTTCACAGTCTGCACTTAGAGGAATAAAAACTATAGGATCTTTTATGTCAATAACAAATCCTTTGGGTTTTGCTAAATTTGTCTATGATCAAAAGAAAAAACAAAATCAAAGAATTGCAGAAATTGATGCCGATTTAGCTTTATTAGATAAAATAGAAGCTACAAAATTTACACCTCACACAGATACTATTTATCAAATGCTAGAACAAGAAAAATTAGATCTTACTCAACCTAAATCACAAAAAGATGATGGTACAGGAGATGGTCCAGAAACAATTGTTGAAGAATTAATGGCGGCTCAAGAAACTATTGAAGACAGAGATGAAACAGATATATTTGACCTATGGGATAGAATTAAGTCTAATCAAGCAAAAAGAGCTATGTTAGTAGAAAAAGACATTATTCAAGATAATAAACCAGAAGAAACAATGATGTTAAATAGTGGTGGACTTGCAAATTTATTTAGAGTAAAAACACAATAATAGGAGAAAACTATGAGAAATGATTTTGGAAACAGACCTTATTCAGTAAGATTTCCATACGGAAGCGATGGAAGTTCTAAAAAGAAACAAGGTTACAATGCAAGACTTGACGAATCACTAGGAGCTAGAGATGGCAAAGAGTCAACTAAATCTCAATCTATGAAGTCTAGAAGAGATGAATCAAAAGGCATGGAGAAAGCTATGGGTAAAAGAGCTTACGCTTCTGTCGGAACAATGGATAAATAATTATGCCAAATACAAGAAGAATGAACAGACTAGAGGAACTTGGAAGAGTAGACTCTGAAAAAGCTGATACTAAAAAAGGTAAAAAAAATTTAAAAGCTGAGAAAAAAAGAATCGTTAGAGAACTAAGAAAAGGCGGTGGTATGTCTCAAAGAGGATTAGGAAAAGCTTTTAGAGGAGGAGGATTAGCATAATGAAAGATTGGGAAAAAGGATCTGGTTATGTTAAAGAACCAAAAGTAACTGTAGGACCTGGAATTACAAAAGACGGTTGTGCTACAGGTGGAGTTGAAATCGAAGCAACTAATCCACAAGAATCACAAACAGTTGATGTCAGAGGAACTAAAAGATTAAGAGCTGATAAAAAACCAGTTAAGGCAACTTGGTATTAACTTATGGCTTGGTTTAGCCTAGCAAAAATCGCATTACAAGCTGGTGGTAAAATTTATACAAACAGACAAAAAGCAAAAGTTGCTATGTCTGATGCACAACTTTTACACGCAGAACGTCAAGCTCGTGGTGAGGAAGCTTACCAAGGAAAATTATTAGAAGCAC
>Ga0181405_1000808_pt1 | contig 10655 bp, 4 predicted proteins | sample 28SPOviralmetaG_FD_130134 | JGI IMG/M metagenome (GOLD analysis project Ga0181405, IMG submission 130134) | Marine viral communities from the oligotrophic San Pedro Time Series (SPOT) site, San Pedro Channel, CA, USA - 28 SPOT_SRF_2011-11-29 | ecosystem: Environmental > Aquatic > Marine > Strait...
CATTTTTTTTTATTTTTTACTCATATTTTATACGATTTTTTATTTTTTTCTATTTTTTACTCATTTTTTTATTTTTTACTCATTTTTTTTATCATTTTTAGTAAATTTTATAGTTTATTTTTTACAAGGCAATTTATTTTACTGATAAATTCATTAATATACTCTATTATGTCTTACAAAGTAAAAAATTCATGATATGGGTACCCATATACACACAAAACAACAAATAAAAATTATTTTTACCTTTTTGGAAAATCAATTAATACCCTCTTAACATTTTTCTTTCATTTTTTTATTTCATGCCTTTTCAACATCAAATAAAACGACCCATTCAAACACCAATTTTATTCTTTTTTAATTCTCCATCCCAAATTTCTTTTCTTTTTTCAGATCCAAAGTATTTTATTACATTTTCTCCATTTTCATTTTTATATTTCGAATAAAATTTACTTCTTCTTCCTTCTTTCTTATACCCATTTTCTATTTTATCGTAATTTATTTTTTTTTTGGAATTATTTTGAATATACAATTCAATATCATCACCAGATAATTTCTTATGTAATTCTTTTTTGCTTTTTATTTCTGAATTTAATTCTATAATCATCTTTTTTATTTTTTTATAACTCTCTACATTATGATTTATTAAATCCTCTTTATTATTTTCCTCTAATTTTATTTTAGTTATGTCAATTAATCTATTTAATTCTCTGAAAATCATTCCTACATCAGAAATTTTAAAATGCGATATGTAAATTAATTTTTTATTTTCTATATCCTCCTCTTCCCAATCAATTTTTCCTGAAATTTTATTTGTTGAAATTAATATTCCACCATCCACATCATTATCTTTGTTCAAAATATCACTTTTTATTTTTTCTATTTCTATTTTTTGTACACTTGAACTATAATTTTTTAAATCAATCAAAAATTTCTTTCCTGCATATTTATGGAGAAATTGTATATCACCCTTATGTGCCAATTTACTTGTGTCAATTATTTTCCAAATATTATTTGTCTTATTATTATAATTTATACACTCATTTAATACCTCACTTTCTAACATTTTACCCTTATTGTTTGATTCATGTATCTGTTTTATCCTAATTATTTCATTTTCTTTGTCTTTTAACAACGATTTAAACTCATTTAACTCCTCATTTTTACTATTTAATGCCGTTTTTATCGAAATATCGAAATTATTGGCTATATTTTCTATCATTTTGTCCTTTTTTTCTATTATTTTACCCAAATCTTCTATTCTTGTCTCATACATACCCTTTATTTCCACATTTTCTCTGTCTTTTTTATTTATTGTCCTTTCTTCTATATTTTCTATACTTCTATCCTTTCTTTTTAATGCACCTTCTAACCTGTTTACTTCAATATCATACTTATTTTTTATTTCTCTTATTTCTTTTTCCCTTTTTTCATTTAATTTATCTTCAATTTGTTCCATTTCACTTAATAATTTATTGTTTTTATTCTTTTGTATTTTTAATTCAGCGTTTTCATCTTGATTAATAGTTATAGTATTGAATAATTTACACTGTTTTAATAATAAAATTCCATTATTTACTATAAATTCTTGTTCTTTAGGTGAAAATTTTTTTAATACATGCATTAAAATATATTTTGATTATATGTTTATTTACTTTTTTTTATTATTTGAAAAAAATATTTTCTGAAAAAAAAGTTTTAAAAACGAAAAAAGCAAGAAGAAAATTCCAGGAACAAAAAAAGAACAAATGAAATTTGTTTTATGTAGTTTAGCAGAGTTTATAATTATAAAAATATATGTGTTTATTATATAAATGTCATACACTATTCAACATTATGCTGGAACAACAGATGACTGGGGAACATCAGCTGCCCCCACGTTTACAACATCCGAAACAGATCCTTTTTCAAGTTATGGACCTAATACAAGTTGGGAGATTAATACAGGTTCAGGTAGAGGTGGACTTGGTTGTTATTCCGCAAAATTAAAAAAGGCTATAGTTACAAAAATTCCATTATTAGATGTAGAGACTACTTCATCAAGAGGAACACAAAATTCAACACGAGGTAAAATCTGGGTTGTTGATATTTCTGATAGTTATGCTTTTACAGAAGTTAGTAATCTACGAGCAGATATTAGTGGCAATACATCAGGTGAAACTTTTAGAAGTCTAAAAGGTAAACTTTTACCCGCAACAATCAATAATGGTGAAGAAAATGCTGAATATTATGGATATGGAAATTATTCATCCATTGTTTATTATGGAAGCACTCCTTATTATGTTATAAATGGGGCATACATTTCTGCAAGATGGTCTAATGGAAATTTACCTGTTATTAATTATTGTGAATTAAATTCGACAACAGGAATACCTACTACAGGAATAGTTAAACAAAAAATAATTCCAGAAATGTATACTCGTTTTTATACAGAACAAAGAGGAACGTATAGAATATTAACAAGAGGTTATAATGGAAGTTACGATGCCTTGGGGATAATGCCTCGTCAGAATAAAATTATGTTTCAATTAGGAGAACCTGGAACGTCAAGTGCTTGTCCAGCTATGTTTATACAAGGGGCTATTTTTATTCTTGATAAAGGATTAGACCATGACTATAATTATACATATGAAGGTAAAAGCGGATTTAATTTTTTAAAAGAAGGGGGGCGAGATGCTAGTGGGGCTACTTCAGATATTAAAATGATAAAAACAAGTAATTTTAGTACTGTTCTTGGTTATAGTTCCGGTCCTGCTAACAAAGGGTGTATTTTTGAATATGTTCACGAACTTAAATCTATATTTATGGTTGTTCATAAAGGTTCTACTAATGATAGAAATGGTAAAAAACTAACATTTTGGAAACTTTATATACCTGATGGAAAAGATACAACTGATGAAACATCATTAACATGGACACAGTTAGATAATCTTCCTGGTTTTGCTGGACATGCTTCACCATTTCATAATGGTGGAACATTATCATATACTAATCTTAGTGGCAAAATTATACTACATTATTATTATATGGGGGGTGATAGTACTTATGGTCGTTATCAACATCAATCTTGGATTCGTGAATATACAATAAATTCAGGTGATTCTACAGGAAGCTGGACAGATTCAAAAGAAATTGTAAGTAATTGGAGTACTAATTTCATAAAAAAATATTGGACAAATTATAATAATTATACAGGTTATGTACATTATAATATAGATCCCGATGATATTACTGATAATCAAAATTATAATGATTCTAGTAGTCAACATCCTGATGAAAGTGGTACAAATCAAACAGGTTCTATTTATAGTAAATCAGTCTATATTAATCCGTATCGTGTTAATATATTTGGTTCTGATGGCGATGGTAAAATATTTATGTTAGGTGGATATTTACATAGAAGCGAAGGGGCCGTTAGATCAAATATGTTTATTGGTATAATACCTCCGCCACTTCTTGCCGACGACGCCTCATCGTATACACAAGAAGATACAGAAAATTATCTTAAAACAGTTCTTGGTGATGCTTCCACAGTAGCTACCATGAGCAAGGCTGATATACAATCAAAAAGAAAAGAACAAGTGAAGAAATTATTAGAATCTAAAGTTAGAGCAAAACCCAAAGCAAATCTATTATTTAATACAGCAGAATTAGCCGCCAAAAATATTCCTGCTACTGCCGTTGTTTCATTGGCAAAAGCCGATTTTACTTCTATTGCTGATTCTAAAAAAGCAGAAAATAGAGCCAGTATGAAAAAGAAAGATGCTACAAGTGCTGGTGCCCCAGTTGTTGTTTATGCTCCATTGGATGATGTAAATTCTTTTGTTAGTTTTTCTGTTAATGAAGTAGAATATGTTACTTTTAAAAAATCAGGTTCTGATCCAAATAAATATATTGTGTATGAAAATGATAATTCCTCACCTAACCAAGAAAGTGGTTCTAATAAAGAATATGAAGATGATGATGAATATATTTTTACACAACTTGACGGAATAAAAAATAAATTTTATTTTGGTTCGGTTACAGGAACTGTTGTTGATGACGGTGATAATGTCTTTGTTAATTTAAACTCTCAAACAATTAGTGATAGTAGTGGTATAGTTATGATTTTAGAAGGTATGGTTGTATCAAGTTCTCTTTCTATACTACCAAGTGTTAAGGTTGTAACAAGAGATATTTGTGGTAATGCAGTAGCCAATTATGATATTTCATTATCTGATATTTCTGGTGTTTTTGTTTACACAAAACATAAAAGTACTCCTGATGTTTCATACAATACATTCCCACAACATTGGGATAAAAATAGTACTTTGAAATATTCTGATGCCATAGTAAATGATAATACAAAGATAGGTCCATATGCAAATCCAAAAATTAAAGAAGATTTGGTTAGACATCAAGCGCAAGAAATATTAGGCAGTTATGTGGGTGCTGATATATTTCAAAATGAAAATGAATTAAAAAATGAACATACTATTATTGATGTTTCATTAAATGCTGCCATAAAACAATTATTAACACAATCTACAAAAACAGATACTGATGACGATACCACTAATTTTACAAGAGAATTATTATATCAATTACAAGCAGTTGATTTAAATCGTGTTTCTGATACTTTAACTGCATTAAATGAAATTACAAAAGTCGTAACTGTTTCAAGTGGTAAATTTTATATTGACGGCGTTGAAGCTCCTGCATTAACATTGGTAATAGGAAAAACATATACATTCGACCAAAGCGATAACACAAACAATGGACATCCACTTCGTTTTTATGATGATGTAAATAAATCCAATTTATATAGCATTGGTGTTGATATTTCAGGAACACCAGGTTCAGCAGGCGCATACACAAAAATTAATATTGCAAATTCAACTGTTTCATCATTTGCTTATCAGTGTTCTGTACATGAAGCTATGGGAAATACAGTTACTCGCGCAGATGCACCCGAAGATACAGTCATTGAAATTCCTTTCATAGTAGGCGATATCTTAACAATAAAAGTCATATATGATCCTCCAGCAAACACGAATTTACAATTGAATAAAAATAAAGCAGATGTTAGATCGTATTTAATAAAATTGAGAATTACATAAAATATGGTATTTAATGATTATTATAATTAATACTTTAGAATAATAAATTTACATATAAAATTATTATTTATAATGTTATAATATAAGAGATGCCAACAATTAATGGATACAATGTTACATCAGGTGCAAATTTAACAGGAGCCGATTTATCAAATGCAAACTTATCTAATATTGATTTGAGTGGGTGTAACTTTACAAATGCTGATTTTACAAATTCTAATTTATCAAATGCAACATTAGATCATGCAAATTTAACAGGAGTTACTTTAACTAATACCACATTAACTGGAATTGATTTTACAAAGGTATCAGCTGCGAAAGATATAATACCGTCTAATGGTTTAGGAGTGACAATTCCTGGTAATTATTATATATCAAAGGGGTATTTATTAAATACGGATAGAACAGTTGAACCTTTACAATCGCCAGCAGATAAGGCATTTTTATCTGTCACTGGTGCAAATCCTGTTGATTTGTCAACAAATATAGGTGATGTGGATAAGTATCAAAGTAATTCTGCGTATGGAGATTATTTTATTGTTTATAATGAATTTTATTCCTATACTTCTTACGATGATATATATATTTACAAAATTGATCATGATAATAATACATTAACATTAAAACAAACAATTACTGATACATTTGATATCACTCTTGGAACTGGTCATACAGGAACATATGATTTAACTAATCATTTAATATTTATTTCTAATTCTGAATTTGTTTTTAGAGTAAAGCAAGGATCGAAGGTAAGTTTTATAAAATATACAAGAAGTGGTGAAACATGGAGTAGAGATACAAGATTTTGGGGAAGTATTTCACACCCAGACTATTCGGGTCATTATCTCGCTATTAATAGTTCTTCTTTAGGCTATCATAACGTCAATACCCCCTCTTTTGATTTAAGTGATAATTTGTTTGTAGCGAAAGATAGTTCTAATAAAAATATAAAATGTTGGAAAAGGGTTGAGGCATCGCCGGGTAATAATGAAAAGTGGATAAATGCCAGTCCTTCTACTATAGGATCCAACGCAGGTCAATTTCTAATTATGTCATACGATGGAAATTATTTAGCATATCAACAGGTGGATGCCGTTAATCAATCATATAAAATACAATTCTTAAAAAGAAAATCTACAAACGATGGTTGGGAAACATATTCTTCGGGATATAATTTTTATGGTTCAACAAATAGAGTTATGTACGGTATAACAAGGGGTGAAGATAACGATTTTTTTCAATTATATAAAAAGGATTCAAAATTCTATGTTGATGTTTATGAAAATAATGGTTCAGCTTATTCTAAAACAACAACTATTGAATTAGCTGTTGATTATGTCTATTCAAGCTTAAATTATGGTAATGACGGTGGAATAAAATATTTAATTGTGATAAGTAAAGTAGTGAGTGGAACATATGATGGTCTAACAAATCGGATAAATATTATTAAAAAATCAGGTTCTACATGGGCATATTTGAAAAGTTATGATTTAAATCTTGGTGTTGATGGTGATAATAGAAAACGACAAATTTGTGATGGAAAATATAGTATAAAAGCGTTAAAAAAATATTTTATTTTTACAGATGAACCTGTTACTCAACAAGATTTCGAAACATCACAACATAAATTTTTAGTATTGACAGGTAATGTATCCTATCACCCAGCTGTAATTAATAATACAGTTATAGCTCCTGACGCTACAATAACAGACATTGATTTTGAAGGAGAAAACATTACAAATGTAAACATGGAAGGGTGTGAATTATATGGATGTGATTTTAAAGATATTAATTTATCAACCGTAAATATAAAAAATGCTGATTTCAGTGGATGTGTCTTTGATAACACAACATTTGGAAATGCAACAGGAGCCGAATTTAATAACCAAGATTTATCTGGTGGTGTTTTTACAAATGCCACATTAACAAGTGTTAAATCATCCAGTCTCACACCTGCCAATGGTTTTGGTCTATCTTTACCAACGAATTATTTTGTTTCACAAGGTGTATTAAGAGGCCCAGATGTAAGTACAACAGGACATCCAAGTTTTATAGATATTACTGGAAGCAATTTCGATAGTAATAATTTATCCAATTATAATTTTTTGAATACAGACTTAAGTGGTGTTTCCTTTGCAGGTTCTACCTTAACAGGAACTAATTTCTCAAATGCACAAAATATGCGTTACGCTACAAGTTCAAGTCTTACACAAACAACAGGCATAAAATTACCTGAATCAATATCAATCATAGGTAGTGCATTTTCATTTTCTCCAGAAGCGCCAACAGGAGGAGCCAACACAACCGAAGCAGAAGTTAATAACTTCATAGAAGACGCTTTAGGAACTGTTAATGATATTGCTTCTATGGATATTGAAACATTAAGAACAAAAAGAATTACCAATATCAGAAAACTAATAACAAAGGGTGTAACTAAAAAATTCAAAGCCAATAAAATTTTCAAAGCTGATGAAATGACAAAACGAGGAATTTCTGCTACCACCGAAATTAAAATCGCAAAGGCTGATAATACAAGTATAGCCGAAGCCAAAAGTAATGCAGTGTCTATGAAAAAAGGTGAGAGTGGTGCAGGATCACAAGTAATATATGCTCCATTAGATAATGTTGGTGAATTTGTAACATTTCAAGTTAATTCAACCGAATCTGTTACTTTTGAAAAATATCAAAAAACACCTAAAAATCTATACCGTGTATATAAAAATTCTGAAACAACTGCATCAGTAACTGATTTATCCGACAATGATGTTTATGATTTTATAACATTAGATGGAGCTGCATCTAAATTTGTCCTTGGTTCAGTTACAGGACTTGCAACCGTTGACCCCGAAGGTGTAAAATTCTTTTCAATTAAAAGTCATAAGATAAACCCATATAATGTTTGTGTTGTTTTGGAAGGTATGGTTGTAAGTTCCACTTTAGCAGTATTACCTGATATTACAGGAAATATAAGAGATATGTCGGTTAATGCAGTAGCAACATATGATGTTTCATTATCTGCCATAAATAATGTATTTAGATATACCACCGACGGTACTGATGTTGAAGATGCCACATCCACTGATATATCATATAGTGCAACACCAGCTAATTGGGACCCAAGTAATAATATTAAATACTCTTTAGGAACTGTTATACAAAGTGCTGTAGGACCTTTTAATAATAATACCAATATAAAGAAAGATAATGTTAGACATATGGCGCAGGAGATTTTCGGAAGTTATGTAGCGGTTGATATTTTCCAAAATGAAAATGACTTACGCGATGATGTTTCTACAGTTGATTTATCTTTTAATGAACAAATAAGGACATTATTAAATATTGGTGTAACAGATAACTCAGATACATCAAAAACAAATTTCCCAAGAGAAATATTTTTACAATTAATTCAGCTTAAAGCAGATAGAATAAGAACACAATTAACTAATGAAAGAAACATAACACATGCCGTTACTTTTGATCCTAGTGGATATAAAATAGATGGTGTATTAAAACCAACACTCACATTAAAACGTGGTTTTATTTATACTTTCGATATTAGTGATAGTGCAAATAGTCATGCAAGCCACCCATTTAAATTATATGCGGATCAATCAAGAACTGATATAAGTCAAAGTGTTATAGATATTTCAGGTGCGTCGGGACAGGCCGGTGCATTTACAAAAATAACTGTGGATAATAGCACCTTAGATACTCTTTATTATGATTGTAGTAGTGCTCATACAGACGAGGGTGGTCAATTAAATATCGTAGATGGTGATTTAGATTATGGTTCATTACCTATCCCATTTCAAGTTGGAGACAAAATAGCCATTAAATTAACATATCAATATCCTGCAAGTAATTTAAATTTAGTTAAAACAAAACCAGATGATAGGAGTTATGGATTCTTAATTACTTTGGTAGCTGATTAATACTTGAATAAAAATGAATAAAAATGAATAAAAATGAATAAAAATGATTATTTATTAATTTGTATGAACATATTTATTTGTGTGTTTAAATAAATATGTCTTCATTAACAGCTTCGGCTATTATAGATATTAATGTTTCTTTAGGCGATATTAGTGGCGTATTCAAATTTTATACTGATATTTCTAATACAAACAATATTAACATATCTACATCCGATATCCAATACCAATGTATATCTGGGAATTGGACAAATATTAATGTATCAAACTATCATGTTTCTGTTAATAAAATTGGTCCTTATTCAAATTCTCAAATGTATAATGATGTTGTAAGGTATTTAGCAAAAGAATTATTTTCTACCTATGTTGCTGTAGATATTTTTCAAAATGAAAATTCATTGAAAAATGCAGTAATTTCTTTAAATTCAGTGATTAATAATTCTATAAAAAATAAATTAAGTGGTGCAAATAATTTAGACAATACTACACAAACATATAATAATCTTTCTAGAGAACTTTTTAAAACGATTTTAGAATATTATCCATCACGAATACAAACTATATTGACCGAACAATATAACAATAATGATAGTGCGTATCAAAATATACCTTTTGTCGTCGATGATGTTCTATGCGTTGAAATAAATATACAATTTAAAGACATGTCTAATTTAAATTTAGGGAAAAATAAACCAAATGATAAAGATTATATTTTGAGAATGAAAATAATTTAAAAATCTAAAATGAAAATAGTTATTTTGTTATATTGTTTAATATTATTTTTAATAAAATTTAATTTCTTATTTGTATATATAATGTCTTTAACCCCAATAAGTACTACTAATCATTCTGATAATTCAGGTGTAACATTTGTTCTAGAAGCGATGGCGCTTGATGTTAGTTTAAATCAAGGTATCATCATTGATTCTATTGTAGATGCAAAAACTTTATCAGCTCACGCTATAGCTACTTTAGATATTTCGTATAGTGATATATCTGGTGTTTTCCAATACTATTCTGATGCTATTGATGTGTCTGGAGCAGGAGGAACGGACTTGAGTGGTGGACGCCCCATTGATGGTATTTCTGAAGCAACAGATTGGTCATTTAATCATATTTACACTAATTGGTTTAATACCAGTAACGGCGCAAATAAATCTTCTGTAAATATTTCTGATGCTATTGTAGACGATAATACAAAGATAGGACCATTTTCATCCCCACCTATTAAACAAGATAGTGTAAGACACATGGCGCAATCTGTTTTTGGTAGTTATACTGCTGTAGATATTTTCCAAAATGAAAGTGAATTAGTATCCGATGTAGTTACTAGTGATGGTTCCTTTAATACACTTATTAAGGGATTAATTAGTGATGCCAGTGGAATTGATCAAGCTGGGGCGTCACAAGCTGATTTTGCAGGATCACTAAATTTCGCAAGAGAAATTATAAGACAGATATTGAATAATTCTTTCGGTCAACCCAAGAGAATTGTAGCTGATTTAAGTAGAAATCATTATGCAAGAATTGCTGCAGGAGATGTATCAGCTAATGGCATGGGAACTTTCGAAGGAACAGGACCTCTTGACATTCCTTTTATGACTGGTGATATCTTAGCTATTAA
>Ga0181405_1000811_pt1 | contig 10641 bp, 4 predicted proteins | sample 28SPOviralmetaG_FD_130134 | JGI IMG/M metagenome (GOLD analysis project Ga0181405, IMG submission 130134) | Marine viral communities from the oligotrophic San Pedro Time Series (SPOT) site, San Pedro Channel, CA, USA - 28 SPOT_SRF_2011-11-29 | ecosystem: Environmental > Aquatic > Marine > Strait...
GTATTAGCAGAAACTAAAGATTCGTTAAAGGTTGTAGATCAATTAGCGTTTAGCAATTCATTAGTAGATTTACAAAATAATACGATTGATACAATAAGCACAAGAGTAATGCAAGCTAAAGCAGAATCATTACAAAACAGTGAAGGTGCTGATATATTTAGACAAAAAATAGATAATATTGTTAATGAAGAATTTAATAATGTTAGAAATGCTGGTTTTGATTCTCCTATATTTGAATTAGAACTTAGACAGCAAATGCAAAAATCTTTAGATAAAGAAGCACAACAATATGAGTTGTCTTATCTAAACTTAGAAACAAAAAGAGCATCTGAATTGCAAGATAACACATTTAAAAAAAATGTTTTATTAGCAATAAGGTCAAAAGATTCTACACAATTAAATACTTTTATAAAAAATAATCCTGCATACGATGTTGGTGGTGATAAATTTGGTTTTGCACAAAGGTATATTGAAACTGAAAGATATGATTATTTATATACAAGCACAAAAGATAATTTAGATAAATATAATGATACAAAAGTTTTATCAGAAACATTAAATGATTTGTATGCAGTAAGAGATAACGATAATTTAAGACCACAAAGCGTAGGTGCTTTTGAAAAATTGTTAGACACTATAGATATATTAGAAGATAAAAAAGGTCTTACTAATAGAAATTATGATAAAAGAGCAGATGAAAGAAAAAACGCTAACCGTGACCAAATTAATTTTGAACAACAAAATGTAAGTTCTGTTGAGTTTATTAGACACGCTGATGCAATGGATATTGCAATACTAAATGGACAAGATAAAGATTCTTTTATTAGAAAATTATTGCAAGATGATCCTAACAATGCGTTGTACTCAGAAGCTGATATAGAATCTTATAAAAAATATTGGGATCAAAGATCTAATCATCTAAGAGAAGATAGACAAGGTTATGTGTTGGCAATGAGTAATGAATATAAAAATATTTTAAATGCTGATGGAAGTATGGATAGTGCAGATGTTCAACAAAGAATGAGGTTATCAAAAGAAACAGGTGAGTTTTTTACTGAAGAAGAAAGAAATGTAGTTCAATCTTTTTTAGTCAACAAAAATATTGATGCACAGCAAAAACAAGAATTTTTAACTAATTTAACTTTTTCTATACCACAAAACGATTTAACTCCTTGGTTATCTACATTAGTTAAAAATATTGATAATGATGATAAAAAACTTGAGATGGTAAAATTTGGTTTAAATGTTATGGCTACCAGAAGAACAGGCATAACAGGGATACAATCAACCATAGACTTAGGTGCTAAAGTATTAGCTGACAAAGATAACTTATCAGACAGTCAAGACATTACAATCAAAAGAATTAGAAATCAAATAGATTCACAAATTGCAAAATTACCTAAAAACTTTCAAAGAGAAAATTTTATATTTGTGCAAGCATTAAAAGAAAATACTTTAAATTATGTATTTAGTGCTACTGATTTTGGTTCTAGTGATCCTAGTGTGTTAGTAGCAGAAACATTTGATATGTTTTTAGGGCAAGATAAGAATAAAACATATGGTTTGTTAGAGATTAATGGTAATGGAGTATATGTTAATTATACTGATGCAGATATTAATTTTACTGAAGATGATTACAACAATATGATAAATAATTTTACTGAAGAAGATTATTTAACATATGGTTATTATGTAACACCAAATGGCGAAGTAACTAAAGCTACAGAATTACCTTATGATTTTATTGAAAAATCTGTTGGCACAGGAACAAGAAGAAGAATTGAGCTAAGAAAAAGATATGCTAATAGCGACAATATTACTGATTCTTTTATTACTAGAGATGACCAATATGGTGATAGATTTTTTATGTTTGTTAAAGATCCTATACAAAAAACTGCATTAACAGGCACAAATCAAAGTAGATTTGTTATTGATTATAAAGCAGCAAGAGAAGCGTATAAGAAAAAAATAACAGAAAGTAGAAAACGAACAAGAAGGTCAAGAAGGAATCAATGAGTATATTTGAACGCAAAACTATAGCTGAATATTACCAACCAGATGTTCAAGCTGGTTTTAGTTTTGGTGAACAAATAGATATATTTAGAAATAGAGAAAAACATTTTACTACACAAGGTGATACAGAAACTGTATTGCAAGCACATCGCAATAGATTGCAACAATTACAAGAATTAAATATAGATTTACCAGAAGATTACATGGATCCGTATGAGTACAATCCACAAGAGATGATTGAGTATATGGGTGGTTATGAAGCATTAGGTCAAAAATATGCAGGCAGTCTTGTTCCTATGGTGCAAGAGTTTCAAAAAATAATGAATGACAAATTAGACAGTCTTGTTCTTAATGCAAGAATTGAAGATCCACAAAATAAAAAATTATTAGATATTGCAGCAACTGAAGAAGAACGCAAAGAAGAACAAAAGAATGTAGTTTTAAATAATAATTTATTAGCAGCACAAGTATCTGAAGATCCTAATTATAGTTTTACTGCTGAATTACTTGGAGCAGGTCAAGCACAATTTGAAGATCCTGTTACCATTGCTAGTTTGTTAATACCTGGTGTTAGTTATGCAAAATTAGGTACTACTTTTTTAAGAAGATTAGCAGGTTTTTCTTTAGCAAACGCATCATTTAATACAGTTGCAGAATTAATACAAAGCGACCACGCAAAACAAATGATAAGCGACTTAAATATTAACGAAAACAATGAACAAATAAAAAAAGAATTAGAGCTTTATGGGATAAGTATTGATCCTGGTATTCCTTTAGAAGAACTAAGAGCAAGGCTTGGATATGCTTTTGTTGCAGGTTTTGTTTTAAGTCCTGTTATTGGATTACCTCTTGAACTTATTAACCGTAGGGCATTTCAATTACAAAAAATAATGGATGGTAATAAGAAAACATTAAAAGAAATTGACGATGCAGTTAGTGATGCTAACACAGAGATATTCAATCAACCATTACATGTGAATCTAAATATATCTAACCGTGCATTTAAAGACAGATACATGTCTGATGAACTACCAAAAGATTTAGGTATTAGACATACTATTAAAATAATGGAAAAAACCAATGACTTAGCATTTAAAAGAACTGTTAAGAAAAATTGGGTAGAAATGGAAGAAATAAAAGACATTGATGAAATGATTAATTTGTTAGAAAAAGAAATTAAATTTACAAAAAATAATGTAATGCTAGAAGATTTTGATTTAAAACTACCTAACAATTTAAAAAATGCAAGACCAAGATATAATAGACAAGCGTTAGATTTTGAAAGTGAAATTGACAAGGCTTTATATATTGTTCGTAATAGAAAAGCACTTTCAAAATATGATGCTGATTATATGTCATTTTTACAAAAAAGATACCCAAAGAAAACAGAGCAAGAATTAAGAACTATGGGTGACCGTGTTTTATCAAGAATTAAAACTTTAAGTAAAGGCAATCCTGATGAAGATATAATTGTCAATACCATATACAAAAGCAAAGATACTGTGATTAGACAAGAAGAAAGAAAAGTTGCTAAAGCATCTAAATTTTCTAAATCAGACCGTGCTGTGTTAAAAGAATTAATGCAACAAAAAAACTTTATTGGTCAGTCACACAATAATAATGTAAAGCTATTTAACATTGAATATGATGCTAATGTTGGTAAATATGTATTAAAATCAGGTTATGAAAAAGAAGTACAAAGCACAACTTTATTTAAAAATATAAATAAAAATATAAATTCATTAAAAGCATTAGGCAAGGAACAAGGTTTTGATGATAACTTTTTTAGAGAAGTTTTTAATAAATATGATAAAAAATTAATAAATATAAAATCTTATCAAAACGAATTACAGCAAAAACTTGCTAAAGGAGATGTTGAGCAAAATAAAAAAATTGTAAAAAAATTAAAACAAATAGATGCTGATGTAAATAATATGAAATCTATATTTGAACATAAGGCTAATGTAACTTCAAAAGATTATAGTTATTCAGAAATAGCAACTGACATATTAGCTAAAGACTACAGTAAAGAAAAAATTATATTTGATAATTTGGAAGATAGTGTTGAAAGGTATCGTTTAGAACTTATAAAACTTTTAGACGATGAAGCATACCGTGGTATGAACACTAATAAAAAAGATTTTATTTTAAAATACGAAGAAGATTTTGTTAGGCAAATGATAGATGATATTTCTGCTAAAGATGCAATCAGTAGAAAATTAGCTGACAACTTTAGAATTGCATTTAACTATGCTAGACAAGAAGCTAATAAACTTGGAGATGAAATCGCATACTTTGATAATTTTTTTCCACAAACTCACGATAGAGTTAAAATTACCAAAGCATTTGATACAGAGTTTGAGCCTTGGAAAGCATATATAAAAACTAAATTAGATTTAGAAGAAACAGCACGAAGATATGAAATAGATGTATCTAAACCTAATTGGGAAAATATTTTAGATCAAAATTTAAAAAGAACACATCAAAGAATTTTGACAGGTGATGTGTTTCGTTCATTAAAAACACAACAATCTGGACAACATTTTTTAAAAAATAATCACACTCGTTATTTAATATTTAAAGATGGGCAAAGTTTTTTAGACTATCAAAAAAAATTAGGCAAACCATCACTTAGATCAGGTATAGATTATTTGAATCATATGGCAACACATATAGCTTTACTAAAGAGATTTGGTCCTAGAAATTTTGAAGGAGCAAAATTAGTTGATGATTTTGCTAAAGCTGCTGATTCTTTAAAAAATATGAAACCTAAATTAATATCAACTAAGTTTGAAAATATTTTAGATTATATTACTGGACATGAAAACCTACCTGTAACTCATAAATTATTTAGTAGTAGATTAACAGGCGAAGTTAATTTAGCTGACTTTTCTAAAGGAACAAGAGCATTATTACAAGCATCTCAATTAGGTGGTGCAGCAATTATGGCAGTAGCAGATCAAGCCTATGGTGTTATGGCAAGACAAACCAATGGTATGAAACTTAGTACACAATTTAATTCTTTTGCTAAAACTTTGACTGAAGAAAAAGGTTATATGGCAAAAGCAGGTGTGTCTTTAGAATATTTAACCAATGATATTTATAATAATTCTAGATTATTAGGCGAAACCATGGATGATGGTTTAATGTCAAAACTATCGCAAAAATTATTAAAATATTCTGGTTTGATTGATATGACAGAAATGGCTCAAAATGGTTTTAAATATGACTTTCAAAATCATATTACTAGATTAGCTGATACCGATTGGGCAAGAATAGATAAAAACAGCAAATTTATGTTAGGTGTTTACGGAATCAATAAAAATGATTTTGCAGTATTAAAAACTACAAAGCGTATGACTGCACCTAATGGTAAAGATAAATTTGTTAGAGTTATTGATATACCTGATGAAACAGTCAGACAAAAATTTATTACATATATGAATGGCGAAACAGCAATAGCTGTACCTACTAAAACAGCTAGAGCAAGAGCATTTATGATGGCAGGAACTAAGCGAGGAACTGGATCAGGTGAATTGGCTAGAAGTTTTTGGTTATATAAAAACTTTCCAATGTCTATAATTTATACACAATTAGCTAGAACCATGATGCTTAAAAGAAATCAAGGCTTACACGCAGGAGCAGCTTATTTTGCACAAATGATGATTATGACATCAGTTGTTGGAGCTATGCTTTATAATATAAAACGAGTGGTTGCAGGTAAAGATCCTGAACCTTGGAGTGTAAGAACACTTGGTTTAGGAGCAATGTATGGTGGTGGTCTTGGTATATTTGGTGATTTTTTATTACACGATAGCACTATGTATGGTAGAAATATTGTGACATCGTTTGCAGGTCCAGTAGCAGGATTAATTAACGATACATCTAAATTATTATTAGGTGATTTTCATCAAGCATTATTTGGAGTTCAAGATGATATGCCAAGCAAATTTCCTACCAGATTAGTAGATTTTTTAAACAGATATACACCGTTTACAAACCTTTGGTATACCAAACTAGCCAAAGAAAGACTTATTGTAGACCAAATAAAAGAAGCGATTGATCCTGATTTTTACAGCAAAGCTAAAAGAGAGCAAACCAGAGAGTTAAAATATGGCTCAGGTTTATGGTGGCAGCGTGGTTCTATGTATCCAGGTCGCTTAGATGTAGGTAAATTTTTGGAATTGAAGGATTAGTTATTTAGGATATAATACCAGTGAGGAATAAATTATGGCAGATTATAGTATAGCAGCAGTAACTAGAAGGGCAGTCTACACAGGTAGTGCTGGTACTGGACCTTACGCATTTACCTTTGCTTTGTTGGCAACCAGTGATTTAGCTGTTTACAAGAACGCAACCAAGCTAACTGAAACCAGTGATTATACCGTTACATTGTCAGCATCAACTGGGCAAGGTAGTGTAACTTTAGGTAGTGCTGCATCAAGTAGCGATACTATCACATTAGTAGGTGCCAGGGCTTTAGCTAGAACCACAGACTTTGTTACATCAGGTTCATTAACGGCAGCAGCATTGAATACTGACCTTGATTCGTTGGTAATATTTGCACAGCAGTTATCAGAGGAGAACAGCAGAACCATTAAAATTCCTGTAACTGAAGGTATATCAGGTAGCACAGATATGACGATACCTGCAAAAGCAGATCGTTTAGGAAAAATATTACAATTTAATTCAAGCACAGGAAATCCAGAGGTAACTACTTTTACTTTATCAGGTGTAACAGCTACTGATACAGAACTTAATATATTAGATGGTGCAACCTTATCAACCGCAGAACTTAATATATTAGATGGCGTAACTTCAACTACTGCTGAACTTAATATTTTAGATGGTGTGACATCCAATGCTACGGAATTAAATTTACTGGATGGCATTACAGGGATTGCTGATGAAGATGATATGTCGTCTAACTCAGCAACTAAATTAGCTACACAACAATCTATCAAGGCTTATGTTGATTCACAAATAGCAACAGAAGATACGCTTGCTGAACTTAATGATACGAATATAAGCTCATTAGCATCTGGTCATATACTGATTTATGATGGCTCTGATTCTTTTGATAACAAAGCGGTATCAGGCGATATAACTATATCTAATACTGGTGCTGTTACCATAGCAAACAACGCAGTAGAAACAGCAATGATAAATGCTGATGCAGTTACAGGTGCTAAGATTGCAGACGATGCAATAAACTCTGAGCATTATACTGATGGTAGTATTGACACAGCACATATAGCTGATTTACAAGTAACCACAGCTAAGATAGCAGCAGATGCTATAACTGGTGCTAAGATTGCTGATGATGCTGTAGATTCAGAACATTATACTGACGGCAGTATTGATACAGCACACATTGCAGATTTACAAGTTACGACTGCAAAAATTGCTGCTGATGCTATTACTTCTGCAAAGATAGCAGACGATGCCATATCAGAAGAACACTTAGACCCAACAGTCATTAGTGGTTTAGCTGATACAACCATTGCATCAGGCGATCACTTAATGTTTTTTGATGCGACTGACAGTCAACTCAAGAAAGTAGATGCAGGAGAGTTAGGCGTAGGCACAGCATTGACAGAAGTGGTAGGTGATACCTCGCCACAACTTGGTGGCACACTTGATGTTAACGGCAATCTTATTGATATGAATGGTTTAGCTGATGGCTTGGTTTTAGATGCTGACGGTGATACTACTATTTCATCTCCAACCGATGACCAAATAGATTTTGAACTAGCTGGTGCTGATGACTTTAGAATGACAGCAAACAATTTTAATATCTTATCTGGTTCTACTTTAACTATTGATTCAGGTGCAACAATTACCAATAGCGGTACAGCTAATGGATTTGGTACACCTTTAAGACCAAATGCTCAACCATTAGTTATTAATGGTGATATGCAGGTTGCTCAAAGGGCTACATCTTTAACAGGACAAACAGGCAGTGGTTTTTGTTTAGATAGATTTGGATTTCAAATGGATACCTTCGGTACATGGACTATGACACAAGCTGATGATGGTCCAACAGGGTCTGGTTTTACTCATGCTTTAAAATGGGATTGCACAACCGCAGATACAAGTTTAGCTGCTGGACATTTTGGGCTTTGTCATTACAGAATTGAAGGGCAAGATTTACAGCTATTAAAAAAAGGCACAAGTTCAGCTGAAAAAGTTACTATATCTTTTTGGATAAAATCTGCTAAAACAGGAACTTATATTTTAGAGTTGTTTGATGTAGATAATTCAAGACAGATATCACAAGCATACACTATATCAAGTGCAGATACTTGGGAACAGAAAGTATTAGTTTTTCCAGGTGATACTACAGGAGTTTTAGGAAATGATAATGGTAACAGTTTAGCTATATCGTGGTGGCTTGGAGCTGGTAGCACCTATTCTGGTGGCACATTAAATACATCTTGGGCTTCTAATAATAATGCAAATAGGGCAGTTGGTGTTGTTAATTTAGCAGACAGCACTGATAATGATTGGTATTTAACAGGAGTGCAAATAGAAGTTGGCGAATATACAGTAAGTACCTTACCAGACTTTCAACATGAATCGTTTGGTGGTAGCTTATATAGATGTCAAAGGTATTTCCAAAAATATACACAACCACCGCTAATTGGTTCTGCTAATGCAAACAACACAATAGCTAGAGCAAGTTTTGGTTTAATTACTTCAATGAGAACAGGAGCTACTGCAACACACAATGGCACTTTTTCTTGGTTTTACTCTAATAGTCATCAACCAACTAGCACAGCATTTTCAGCAACTTATACAGATGAAAATACTTTTGAAGCAGATGTAACTGTATCTGGAACAGGTATGACAGCAACTCACCCTTGTAGTATTTTTCAATCTGGTAGTGCTTCATTAGATTTAGATGCAGAAATATAGGAGTAATATATGGAAGGTAAAATAGTAACAGCAGCTCAATACCAAACAGGAATGATTGGTAGTGGTAATGTGAGTATCAAAGCAACAATAGATGGTCGAGTGTGTTATGTACCTATCAATACAGATAACACAGACTATCAAGCTATACTTGCATGGGTAGATGCTGGTAACACAATAGCGGATGCGGATTAATGTATGCGCAGTCTAGCCTTTATAGTAATACTTGCTATAGTCCTGGCTTACATTGCTGAGTGTCAAGCAGCAGATTCTAATATCAGATACAAAGATATGCCTGTAACTCCACCATCTGTACCATCAATGGGTGCATCAGGTGCATACTCAGACATATGTGTCGTAGTAAGATCAGGCGGTATCTCAGGCGGATGGTTTGGTATCTCAGGTGGCATACATGTAGAGGACAAAAATTGTCAGCGCATCAAGCTGAGCAGGGCTTTGGCACAGCTTGGCATGAAAATCAGTGCAACCGCTATGCTTTGTCAGGACCCAAGAGTATTTAAATCCATGATAGCCGCAGGTTCGCCCTGTCCTATCAATGGTAAGATAGGTGATGATGCAATAGAAGAATATAGAAAGCGTGGTATATTAGATGAGGACAATAATGTTATTAAAAATATTGAGGTTGATGCTGTTAAGTTTAATGTTGACAAACCTGTCAGCAGAGGAAACTACGGACAACCTACTAACTAACAATACATTTAACGAGAATACAAATGGGTGGACTCTTTCAGATTCTAATGTTAAGCGTGATGCTAATTCTTATAGTGATGCAGGTAACAGCCCAACTGTAAGATTTAAAGGACAAACTTCTACCATATCACAACTGGTTGATCTAACTGGTGTAGAGCAAGGCAAAGAAATTAAGTCGTATACCATAAAGTATAACGGCTATGGTTGTGGTAATACTGCAACTGGCTGGTGTACTGCTGGTGGAGACGATACTATTGTAACCAATATTACTTTTACTGATGGCACAACTACAGAGATATCTAGCCATACCATTGCTGTACCTTATGAAGATGCCTGGACTCATCATACTTTTACTAAGTCTATCAATGATACCTTTTTTACTGGTGAGGTAGCCATAGGCTTTGAACTATCAGGTATAGATACAGGCAACTCAAACTCATGGCTTGGCCCTATCACAGATAACTATGAATTTTTATTAACTTATGATGACTATATATCCCCTGTTGTAGAGCCTGTTGTTATTGTAGAACCAATCGTTGAGGAGATTGCAGTAATTGAGGAGACAGTAGCAGATCCAATTATTGGTGGGCTTGAGCTATCAACCGAGATAACGCTAGACCTAATCCAAGATGTGCCTACTCTACCTAGTATTGGTGGTACAGTAGCAGAGATACCAGAGATACAACCTGTAGCTGTTATTGATATCAGTATGCCTGAGATTAGTATTGATATCCCAACACCAACAGAGATCCCTGTTGACATAGGTAGTACGATTGAGGTAGAACCTATACAAGAGATTCAAGAAATAGTGGTTGAAGAACCACAACAACAACCAGAGATGGTGGAGACCACAAATGAAACAACAGAAGTTGAGCAAAAAACAGAAAGCAAAATTGAAGTTTCAGAAGCAGGATCAGCAGATGAAGGAAGCGACATACGAGAGTCAGAGTCCGAATCCCAAGAAGGGGAGAGGGAGACCGAAGAAGGAACAAGTACAGCCGA
>Ga0181405_1000816_pt1 | contig 10593 bp, 12 predicted proteins | sample 28SPOviralmetaG_FD_130134 | JGI IMG/M metagenome (GOLD analysis project Ga0181405, IMG submission 130134) | Marine viral communities from the oligotrophic San Pedro Time Series (SPOT) site, San Pedro Channel, CA, USA - 28 SPOT_SRF_2011-11-29 | ecosystem: Environmental > Aquatic > Marine > Strait...
AATGAAACATCATTAGCTAATCCTATTCAAGCATCTGCTATTGTTGTTAATAAAACCAAAAAAGAACTAAAAGCAGACATAAAAGCATTATCGACAGAGGGAACTAAAACTCCTGAGAAATACTTAAGAGATCAATACAGAGGCAGTAGAAATAGAGGTGAGGCATATTATGATGACTGGAATGAAGAAGAACTAACTAAAGTAAGTATTCTTTTAAAAGAGGCTAATGATTTAGCTGATCTCCATAAACTGCCAAGACTACAAGGAACAATGGGTGTAGGTAGATCAAGAGCAAATGCCATGATGGGTGATGGTATTTTATATTTTAACAAAAATGTTTTTGGTTTAAATAGAAGAGTAAGTATTACTTCAAGAATGGAAAAAAAAATAGATTTCAAACTAGGTAAAACCAAACTTGAGCAAGAGGTTGTAGGTAAAAAATTCCCAGTAACTACAAAAGCAAGTATGAAGAATTCAGATAATCAAATGTGGAGTGTTAGGGAATATTATTTTAAAGAGAGAAAAATAACCAGTAAAACCAAAATTACTAATGATTTAAGAAAAGATATATTATTTCAAGGTAATAGAAGTATTGTATATCATGAAATGGGTCATCATATTCACCAACAATTAAGATATAGTGCTGGTTCAACAGAGAATATTGAGTCGTTATTAGGCTCTTATTTTGCTAAAGCATCAAGAAAAGATAAAATATTACTTAAAGAAACCAACACAACAAAATTATTTCCTAGTCAATATTCAACCACAAATTCAAAAGAATGGTTTGCAGAGAACTTTTCTTTATATCATCAAAAGGGTCTTAGAAAATATTGTAGTGAGGATTTCATAGAATTTTATGAAAAAGAGGTTTTGACTAGAACTTAAATTCCTCTTAAAAAACTTCTATTTTTTGACTTAATATCAGCAGACCTTATTTGCATACCCTCTACCAACCAACCTAGCTGTTCTTGTTGATCTTGGGTATATTTATTAGATATGGGTATATCCATAAAGGTATTATAATCTTGCACAGTAAGGACATCTTTATCCAAGATTTTATTCATTTCATCAAATACTTCTTCAAATTTTCTCATAGTTCTAGCTCAATATTTTGTATTCTCACTCCTTTTTTTATAGCTGAAAAGACTATATTGTCAAATTTATCAACCATATCATCAGGTAATCCAGCAGAAATCATAGACTTAGATATCAAGTCTGCATCTGTGCCTTTCCCAAACTTGTCAACATAAGCATTAAAGGACTTACGAGCCTCTATCGGTAAATATACAAATTTTCTCATAATACTGGGATATTAACACAAAAATACCTCAAAATGTGCATCTTTTTTCATAAATATGCTTGACTGATACCCAATATGGGTTATAATGGTTACATAAGTTAATAATGACTTAGGTAAACAAAGAGGAAAATATGGAAAAAAAATTTGTGGTAATGTTAGAAAATAATAGTGTAGAAACAATATTAGCAACTAATAAAGTAGATGCTAAATTAAAAGCAGAAAAAGTGTATGAGGGTGTAGTATTTGTATCTGAACTTACAGAATAAACTAATAACAATGAATGGTGTGGGTATCACCTAAACTACCCAGCAATTAACAAAATAAACGAGGAAAATAAAATGGCAAGTAAATCAAAAGTATATCATTTAGATGTTGATGTGGTAGTTAGAGTTCAGGTCGAAGTCAATGCACACAACAAAAAAGAGGCAAAAGAAAAAGCAGTAGAAGTTGCAAGAGATACTTATTTCAACGAGTTCGTAAGTGCTAAAGCAGATAAAAACGAATGGATAGAATGTGTAGGTAATTCTGATGAATTAGATACATATGATAGAATTAGGTAATTCTAAAACTTTATAATAACAAGAAAGAGTCATAGCAATATGGCTCTTTTTTTTTATTGGTATTGTATAAACACCTAGTTTCAGGTTAAAATGAATTAAATTTTACTTGACAGGTGATTATGGAAACTGAATATATTGATAATGAATTTGACAACTTAGATATGCCTTGTGAATTCAAGGAAATAGATCAAGATGATGATGGCTCGTTTGAGGGTTACGCATCAGTATTTAATAACAAAGACTTAGGTAATGATGTTATTAGAAGAGGAGCATTTTTAGAATCTATATCAGAGAGATCACCTAAAGGAGTTAAACTACTCTACCAACATAAATCAGATGAACCTATTGGAGTTATTGACTCCTTAGAAGAAGATAGCAAAGGATTGAAGATCAAAGGTAGACTAGCAATGGGTACTCAGAAAGGCAAGGAAGTCTTTGAACTCATGAAAATGGGCGCATTAGATTCTATGTCAATAGGCTACAGGTTGAAACCTGATGGCTATAAATATGACCCTAAAGAGAAAAGAAGAATTATTAAGTCAGTCGACTTAATGGAAATATCATTGGTAACATTTCCAATGAATCCAAAGGCTAAAGTGACTAAGGTCAAACTAGCTCAAATGAATGTTAGAGAAATAGAACACTACTTGCGTGATGCAGGTGGAATGTCTATGGCTCTTGCTAAACAAAGTGCAAATATACTATACAAATCTTTTAATCATGGGATTGAAGATCAGCGTGATGTTGTGGATAGCGTTGAGCATTTAATTAATATTATTAAAACATAAGAGGTATTTTATGTCTGAAGAAATAAAAGATGTGATTAATGCTCTAGGTAAATCCTTTGAAGATTTCAAAGGTGAAAACCAAAAGAACATTGATGAGATCAAGAAAAATGGCGTTGCAGACCCATTACTTCAAGAAAAAGTGGACAAGTTAGCTGATGATGTTGCTGGTGCAGTTGAGCAAAAGCAAGATATTGAGTTACAAAAGAAAGCACTTGAAGATGCTACTGCAAAACTAGAAAAATTAGAAACTACTTTAGCAAGACCTGAATTAGGCAAATCTGCTAAAGAAGTTGATGTTCAAATGAAAGCGTTTGGCGAGTATTTAAGAACTGGCAACAAACCTGAGTTAGAACAAAAAGCATTGTATGAATCTGATGATACTCTTGGTGGCTACTATGCGCCAACTGAGTATGTTAATGAGCTTATTAAGTCTGTTACAGAATTTTCTCCAATGCGTTCAATCGTTAAAGTTAGAAGTACAGATAAAAGAGGCATTGAAGTTCCTAAAAGAACTGGTCAATTCTCTGCATCTTGGGTCGCTGAGACTGCAACTAGAAGTGAAACAACTGGATATACCACTGGTTTGCTATCTATTGATGCTCATGAAGTCTATGCTTTGGTTGATATTTCTCAAGCAATGCTAGAAGATTCTGCATTTAACATGGAATCAGAAATGGCTACTGAGTTTGCTGAACAATTTGCAGTTGCAGAGGGAACAGCAATAGTATCAGGTGATGGTATTGGTAAACCTTATGGAATTACTGATAGCTCACAAGGTGTTGGTGCAACTAACACTGGTGCTGGTACTGCACTTACAGCTAATGGTCTTTATGACTTGATCTATGCGATCAAATCAGACTATTTGAAAAACTCTAAATTTGTTATGAACAGAGGCACTTTTGCTAAAGTTCTACAATTAGAAGATACTGCTGGACAAAAAGTTTTCCATGTTGGATTAAACTTAGTTTCAGGCGCACCATCTACAATAGCTGGGTATACTTATGTATTAGCAAAAGATATGCCTGATGTTGGAGCAGGTGCAAAACCTATTGCGTTTGGCGATTTCGCTAGAGCATACACATTAGTGGATAGAGTTAGCATGTCAATCATGCGTGACCCTTATTCTCAGGCTAATGTTGGCAACACTAGATATCTAGCTCGTAGAAGAGTTGGCGGTGCTGTGGTAAACGCTGAGGCAATTAGACTACAGAATGTTAGTGCATAGGAGATAATATGAGAGATATTTCAAATAATACTAAAGCAGTGACTTGTCAAGATGCTAAGGTTTTTACAGCAGATGCTAATGGAACTACAGTAGACAGACAAGGTTTTGAATCTGTTATGTTTGTTGTTAATAGTGGTATCGAGGGAGATACATTATCAGGGTCAGTGAAGTTTGATTTCATTCTTCAAGAGTCTACTGATGATTCTACTTTTACTGCTGTGACTTCAAGCACAAGTGTCACTGAGGGCAGTGTTGATTCTAATGGTATATTCCTAACTTTAGATGCGAATGGAGAAACTCCTCAAACATCAGCAATAGGTTATATCGGTGGGTCAAGATATGTCAGAGTGAAAATTGATGCTACAGGTACTCACAGTAATGGAACGCCAATAAGTGTTCAAGGTATACTTGGTAATCCTGTTGACTCAACAGATGCTTAAATAGCAACTTAGGTTGCATTGGTGAGAGGTTAGGTTTACCTTATATTTGGTAGCTCGTTTCCCTAGCCTCTCACTTAGTAATCAAATTTTAATAGAGGTAATTATGCAAATAAAAATAACACAAAATGTTTTTGGTAGTATTAATGCAAGTGGAAATGCAACCAAAGAATACAAGGTTGATGAAATTGTTAACTGTAAAGAAGATTGGCAGAAAAGTATGGCTCAGTCATTTCTTGATGCTAACTTTGCTATTGAAGTAAAAGTTTCTGAACCTGAATCTAAAAAAGTAGTTGTAAAAGAAAAGAAAGCTACAAAAACAACCAAAAAGAAAACTTCTAAGAAGAAATAAATTATGGCTCGTTCCATTGGTTCAACTTTCCTTTCACAGCTAAATAGTTCAGAAATAAGACCTTTCTATGCTATTAAGATGTATTTTTCCAGTGGAACATTACTACTGAATACCACTTATAATGACCTAGTTATTGGTGGTAATACTTACCTAGCATCAGGTCATATACTAGATATTTCTGCTATCAGTGAATCTTCAGATACAAGAGCAGTAGGAATGAATATATCTCTAAACAGTATAGATTCATCAATACTATCTGCTGGTTTAACAGAAGATACTGCTGGAATGGTAGTTGAAGTTTATTTTGGAGTTCTAACCACCACAAGTAACGCAGATGCGATTGTTGATACTCCATATAAGATATTTGAGGGTTTTATAGATACAATGGTGTTAAATGAAGATGGTCAAAATTCTACATTAAAGTTTTCTATTGAAAATAAATTAATTACACTAGAAAGACCTACTGATAGAAGATTTACAGATCAAGATCAACAAGAACTATTCCCAAATGATAAAGGTTGTGAGTTTGTAACATCATTACAAGATAAAAGCGTTGCATGGGGTGCAGGTGTAGAGATACCAGCTAAAACAACATAAGTTATGACAACAGAAATAGAAGAAGTCGTAAATTTTTATCAAAGTTTTGATAAATACAAACATCTAAAGAAAAAGTTACTAAGGAATCACCTTACCAAGTCTTTTGAATACAAACAATATAAGATACACAGGAAAGATAATAAGATAGTTGCATTTACTAACTGGATTTTTTTAAGCAAAGAGCATGAAGATCACTTTGAAAATTATGGTCAAATATTAAATCATTTTTGGAACTCAGGAGATAGATGCTGGATAATAGACTCTGTATCAGATGATAGTTATTTTAATATGGTTTATGATTGGGCTAAGAGATATTTTGGTAAAGAATTACAACTTGATTCTGTATCTTGGTTAAAAGTTAGTGATAATTATAAAGTGAACAGTATACATAAAAAATACAACAGACAGGAATATAGGTAATGGGAAGTAGTGTAAATAGTTTAATTAGTGTAATAACAATGATAGTTGTTGCTACTTTTTCACCGCAACTTGCCTTTACTATGGCAGGTTTAAAGGCAGGAGCTATTATTTTAGCTACTGTTGTTATTGGGTCTGCATTATCAGTGCAACCTAGAGCAAGAAATTCATCTCTACAACAAAGGTCATATCAAGCACAAACATCTAACAGATCATTAATGATAAGGCAACCTATCATGGCAAGAGATATGGTTTATGGAACTACTAAAAAATCAGGTGGTTTATTGTTTATGGAAGTTTCAGATAACAATAAATATTTGCACATGGTAGTTCAGGTAGCTGGTCACGAGATAGAAGAGTTTACCAAGTTATATTTTAATGATGAAGAGTTGACAATATCTTCTAGTGGCAATGATTCTAATGGAATCGCTAGATATAATGTTACATCACCAAGCACATATTCTTCAGATTCAATATATGAAGATGGCAGAAAGACTGTTAGATTTAAACTACATAATGGCGCAGATACTCAGTTAGCAGATGCAGACTTAGTAGCTGAAACTTCAAAATGGACAACTTCTCATAGATTACAAGGTATAGCATACATTTATTGTAGAATTGCATATGACCCTGATGTATTCCCAAATGGATTACCTAACATTAGTGCTGAAATAAAAGGTAAAAAAGTATTAGACTTTAGAACTGGCTCAACTGCATTTTCTGCAAATCCAGCATTATGTCTTTATGATTATTTTACTGATACAAGAATTGGTCTAGGCGTTGATACCTCTAATATAGATACTACTTCTTTTACTACTTTAGCTAATGTTTGTGATGAGAATGTTACCTTGTCAGGTGGTGGAACTGAGAAAAGATATGAATGTCATGGCATAGTTTATTCAGACATAGCTCCTATGGAAATACTTGATAATATTTTAACTTCTTTTGTAGGTGCATTATCGTATTCTAATGGGAAATTTATTATAAAAGGTGGTCAGTATGTATCTCCTAGTATCACCCTAACTGAAGATGAAATGATAGGCACAATGAATTTAGCTACTAAACAATCGAGAAAAGATACTTTCAACACTGTTAAGGGATTGTTTACATCTAATGAAACCAGTTGGCAACCCACAGATTATCCTATGGTTACAAGTTCTAGTTTAGTAGAAGATGATGGAGAAACTATTTATGCAGATATAGATTTACCTTTTACAAAGTCCAGTGCTATGGCTCAAAGACTAGGCAAGATAGTTCTTTTCAAAAACAGGCAACAAATACAACTTACTTGTAAAGTAAATATGAAAGGTTTTAGTTTACAAGTTGGTGATACAGTTAATATTACCAATACTAGACTTGGATTTACTAATAAAGTTTTTGAAGTATCAGACTGGTCTTTCGTTATGAGTCCACAAGATGTTGGTATTAATTTATCTTTAAAAGAAACAGCATCATCAGTATATACTTGGAACGCAGAAGAAAAAGACTTTTCATTAGATAATACAACCCTGCCAAGAGCAACAGATGTTTCTCCACCTAGCATAACCGCAACAGATGAATTAAGAGCCTATGCAGAAACACCTTTAGCTGTTCTTATTGTTACTTGTTCATCTAATCAAGGTACAACCAATGAATTTGAAGTAGAGGCACAAAATACTAATGATGCTAGTGGTCAATTTATTAATTTAGGAAAATCTCGTGGAAATATATTTGAACTAGTTAATGCTCAAGATGGTGCTATTTACAATATTAGAGCAAGATCAGTAAATGCTTTTAATGTTTATTCTTCATATACAACAGTTCAACATACTGTAATTGGTAAGACTGCTCCACCAAGTGATGTGAGTGATTTTTCAGTTAACATTATTAATGGTCAAGCAGAGTTGTCTTGGACACCAGTATCAGACTTGGATTTAAGTCATTATGTTGTTAGACATACATCAGATACAACAAGTGCTACTTTTGAAGAGGGTCAGATATTAGCTCAAAAGGTATCTAAACCTGCCTCTACTGTATCATTACCAGCAAAAACTGGAACATATATGATAAAAGCAGTAGATGTACTAGGCATATCAAGTTTAAATTCTACAAAGTCAGCAGTTATTTTGAATCAAATTGATTATAACTTTAATGTTGTGCAAACCTCTACTCAATCTCCTAATTTTAGTGCAGGTACTAAATCAGATGTAGAGGTGTTTACAAGAGAGGGTGTTAATTATCTACAACTCTTAACAGGAGAGTTATTTGATGATGCTAGTGGTAACTTTGATTCTCAGTCAGGCAACTTTGATGATGGTGGTAGTACAGCAGACAATGTAGAGGGTACTTATGATTTCCCAATAATAGATACAGGTGGCATTTATACCTCAAGAGTAACAGTAAATTTAGGGTTCAATAGATTTGACCCAACAAGTTTATTTGATAGTTTTGGTGGTAATTTTGATGCGAGAGAGGGTCTTTTTGATGGTTCTTATACAGAATTTGATGATGTAAATGTTCAAATGTTAATATCAACTAGCAATGACAATTCTTCTTATACTGATTATAGAAATTATGTTTTAGGAGATTATAAGGCTAGATATATAAAACTAAGAGCAAAATTAACAACTACAAATGTTACCTCTGCACCAGCTATCCATACTTTATCTGCAACAGTAGACATGCCTGATAGAGTTTATGGAGAGGGAGATATAGCCAGTGGAACAAGTAGTAGTGGGAAAGCAATTACTTATTCTCCAGCATTTAAGTCAGTACAAGCACTGGGTATAACAGTTAGTAACTTAGATCAGAATGAGCATTATGTAATTAGCAATAAATCAGCATCAGGATTTACGATAACTTTTTATCAAGGAAGTGGAACTGGTAATGTTGTAGATAGAACTTTTGACTATCAAGCTAAAGGTTATGGATATCTTGAAAGCAGTTAATCAATATGAGAGAATGAAACAACTTATGGAGTTTATAGATAGATGAGTCAACACGATTATGATATAGCCAATCAGACATTTCCTAACACGAGGTCTGATTTGAATCTTGCACTCAAAGCATTAGCAAGTACATCAAGTGGAACATCAGCACCCTCAACTACTTTTGCGAATCAACTGTGGTACGACTCTGCAAATAATCTTCTTTATATAAGAAATGAAGATAATGATGCCAATATTTTAATTATGGCGCTAGATCAATCTAATGATACTGTTGAATATTTCAAAGCTGATTCTATCAGAACAGCATTAATCGAGTTCACAGATGGTGATGATGCTCTTAGTATTGCAGATGGTGGTGCTATAACTACATCAGGCAATCTATCTATTGGTGGTTCTAATAACGAATTAAGACTTTATGAGGGTGCTAATTATGTAGGATTTGAGTCACCAGCATTAACTGGAGATCAAATTTGGGTTCTACCAAGTGCTGATGGCTCGGCTGGTCAAGTATTAAAAACAAATGGAAGTGGAACTTTAAGTTTCGTAGACCAATCAACAAACACAAATCCAACAGTAAGTTCAATTTCTCCAAGTACGATTACTAACAGTGCAACAAATATAACGATAACAGGTAGCCAGTTCGTAAGTGTTCCACAGGTAGAGGCAATCTCATCAACAGGTGCTATTACTTCTGCTAATTCAGTAACATTTACTAATGCGACAACTCTTGTTGCAAACTTCACTCTAACAACTGATGGCACATATTTTTTAAGAATAGAAAACAATGATGGATTAGCTGTTAGATCAAGTTCAGCATTGCTCACAGTTTCAGATGCTCCCACATGGAATACTGCATCAGGAACACTTGGTACTTTTTCTGCTGGTGGAAGTGTATCAGCAACAATATCTGCATCAGGAGATTCAACTATTGCATACTCAATCGTTAGTGGCTCATTAGCTGGTGGTTTATCTTTAAATACATCAACAGGTGCGATTACAGGTACAGAAAGTGGGGCGAGTGCAACTACAACCTATACCTTTACAGCTCGTGCCACAGATGCAGAGAGTCAAACAGCAGACAGAAGTTTCAGTATAACAATCGAGGTTGGTATGCAAAACACAGGACAATTTAATTAGAGAATATTATGGCAACTTCATATTTATCAAAAGCAACATCATCAACTGGAAACCAAAAAACCTTTACAGTATCAGCATGGGTTAGACAATCTATGTTGGTATCAAATGCAAGGCATATTATTTCCAGTAATGTAGATGATGATGGAGCAAACTATTGTCATTTTTCGATTGAAGCAGATGGCACATTAAAATTTTTATCATTACAATCTTCTAGCATTGTTGCAAATATAGTATCAATACCTAAGTTTGTAGATACTAGTGCATTTTATCATTTAGTATTAAGAGTCGATACAACACAAGCAACTGCATCAGATAGAGTTAGGTTTTATGTTAATGGAAGTCAAGTTACTGCCTTAACTAACCACACTACTCCAAACCAAAATACTGATTTAGGATTGTTTGATAGTGGACACTCAACATTGATAGGTGCAAGAGCATCATCTTCAAGTCCTCAATTTTTCGAGGGAGAAATGGGATTGGTTTGTATAGCTGATGGACAATCTTATGCACCATCAACATTCGGTGAAACAGATAGCACTAGTGGAATATGGAAACCCATACTTAGTCCAACTTTTACTGCAGGTACAAATGGAGCTATGCTCAAATTTCAAAACTCAGGAGCATTAGGTACTGATAGCAAAGGTTCAAATAATTTTACAGTCAATGGTAATCTAAAACAAAGCAATAGCACAGCAACAAACAAGTTTCCAGCATTAAACCCAAGAGGTACTCATCGTGATTATGATGGTTCTACATATAATACCAATGCTGGACATAGTTCATTAATGACAACAGGTGTAACAAGAGTAGCACCAATAGATATGTGTTTTGCTGGTGGTAAATGGTATTGGGA
>Ga0181405_1000821_pt1 | contig 10566 bp, 20 predicted proteins | sample 28SPOviralmetaG_FD_130134 | JGI IMG/M metagenome (GOLD analysis project Ga0181405, IMG submission 130134) | Marine viral communities from the oligotrophic San Pedro Time Series (SPOT) site, San Pedro Channel, CA, USA - 28 SPOT_SRF_2011-11-29 | ecosystem: Environmental > Aquatic > Marine > Strait...
AGATGATAATACATGTATTGCAATTGTAAATGGTTGTATGGATACAGCAGGATATAATTATAATGCATTAGCAAATGTAGATGATGGTTCATGTATTTATTTAGGATGTACAGACGTTACTGCGTGTAACTATGATGCAATTGCAAATGTAGATAATGGTGGATGTACTTATCCAGTTCAATATTATGATTGTTATGGAGTATGTTTAAATGATGTTGATGCAGATGGTATTTGTGATGAATTAGAAATTGTAGGATGTACAGATCCTTTATCAATTAACTTTAATCCATTGGCAACAGATGATGACGGTACATGTGATCCTTATGTATATGGATGTACTGATTCAACAATGTATAATTATAGTGTAACAGCAAATACAGATGATGGTTCATGTATTCCTTACATATATGGTTGTACAGATCCAACTATGTTTAATTATGATGTTACGGCTAATACAAATGATGGTACATGTATTCCAGTAGTAATTGGATGTATGGACAATACAATGTTTAATTATGATCCTTTAGCAAATACATCATCAGGAAATTGTGAACCATTTGTATATGGATGTATGGACTCAACAGCATTTAATTATGATCCATTAGCCAATACAGATAATGGAACTTGTCAAATAGTTGTTTATGGATGTACTAATCCTATTGCATTAAATTATGATCCATTAGCAAATACAGATGATTTATCTTGTATACTTCCAATTTTTGGTTGTATGGATTCTACCATGTACAATTACAATCCATTAGCAAATGTAGACAATGGTACATGTGAACCTTTCGTATATGGATGTAATGATGCAACTGCATTAAATTATGATCCTTTAGCAAATACATCAGATAATACATGTTGTTATATATCAGGATGTACTGATGCGACTGCATTAAATTATGATCCAAATGCATGTTATGATGATAATTCATGTATAACAATTGTAACGGGTTGTACGGATGTGGCAGCATATAATTATGATCCAACTGCAAATGTATCAGATTCAGCTTCTTGTTTATATAATGCAGGATGTTATGGAGGACCAGGAGTTCCTTATTGGTTAAATGATGGGTGTTACGCTTGGGTAATAGATGTTGATGATTATTGTTGTACTTCAGATTGGGATGCATCATGTCAATCAATGTATGACTATTGCCAATTAGGTTGGCCAACATCAGTAGATGAGTTAGGAGGATCAGGTATTGTTGTATATCCTAATCCAACTGCTAATGTATTAAATATTGATACTAGATTAGATATAGAAGTACAAGTATATGATATGTTAGGAAAGCAGGTAATTAATGAATCTAATACTAAACGTATCGATTTTACAAGTGTACCAAATGGTATATATAATTTGATCATACTTTATAATGATCTTAAACTAACTAAAAGAATAATTAAACAATGAGAATATTAGCGATATTAATGATACTAGCATTGAGTGGATGTATGGTATCACAAAAAACATTTGATGAAAAATGTTGCAAAATGGAAGCGCAGATACAAGAACTTGAAAGTAAAGCCAGTGGAATGGAAATGAAAGAACAACTTTTAAGACAAGCTATTCATGAAATACAAACTAAAAATGACACAATAAAGGAGTAAAAGAATGAGAAAGTTACTAGTAATATTTCTGATGATACCTATTTTAGGTTTTGCACAAGAACCAAAGAAAGATATTAAAAAAGAAATTAAAAAAATATTTAAATTTGCAACTTTCTATGGTGCCGTAAATGGTGGTAACTCTGTTTCTGATGTAGATGTATATTCAATAACAAATGGACTACAAACTAATACAATTAAAACTCCATTTGATTATTCTGTAACATTTGGTGTAAGAAAGATTGCAAGATTAGGATATGAGAATAGAGCAAATACATTTTATAATGGTACAGAAAATTCATTTTCAGATGCTGCAACCATTGGAAAGATAAAAGGATTTGAATTCTTATTTGAAGCTGATTTTGCTAGACAACAAGGAACCAATTTTATAAATCAAGATCACTTCTTAAGATATGTAGCAGATAATTGGATTGCAAAAGTAGCATATCTTGAAGATGGCTTTGCAGATATAAAATACTTTGAGGCATCAGAAAGATATAGATATAAGGTAGGCAAAAAACTTTCATTCAATATAGGAGCAGTTCAAAGATTAGCTGAACCATACGGATATGATCCATTAGAAGAATGGTTGTTATCAAATGGTAATCTACATTATACAGAACTAGCAATACAAGAAGGATATTCAGCACAGTTTGATGGACAAGGAGGAGTTGAATACTTTAATCCATCAGGAGGTTTAGTTGCAGAAAATACACAAATATGGGAAGCAGTTGTTATACCAACAATGTTAGCTGATTATACAGAGAAGAAAAGGAATCAATTAGATAATACATTACAACATTCAATAGTGATTGGATTTGATTTTTATCATTTTGAAAAGAAATGGTGGTTACATAGTTGGGGTAATGTAATGCCTTATCATTATAATGATGGAGGTGAGTTTAGTTATCATAAATATAATGATGGACAATGGATAGATTATTCAGGAGGATTAATTTTTGGATATAATTTTAGTAAAAGTTTAGGAGTGTTCCTAGAAGGTAAGTACAATAAATATTGGAATCGTGAATGGCATGATTTCAGCGTAGGTGTTAACTACGTAATTCGATAAGGAGAGTCAAGATGGCAAAAGAGTTAAATGAAGATACCGGATTTAAGGTAAGTATAAAAACATTAATAGCAATCGGATTTGCAATGGCCACTATTATTAGTATGTGGTTTATGCTCCAAGCAGACATCCAGGAAGCAAAGGAATTACCAGTAATTGAAATTCCACCTCCAGAAATATCAAGAATGGAATTTGATATGAAAGACCAGAATATTCGTTTAACGATACAAAACACAGCCGACGATGTTGCTGAAATTAAAGAAGACATCAAACGTCTAGAAGAAAAAATAGACAAACTTAGATAGGAGACAAGTTATGAAACAAACATGGAAATTGTTTACAGGTTATATAGTAGTGTTATTATTTATATTAATGTCTGGATCAGTACAAGGACAAACATTAAAATTAAGTGATGGTGTACAAGTAGTTCATTTCAATGCAGGTTGGAATGCTGCAGCAGATGTTAAATGGGTAGGTGATTTAACTAACTGTAAAGTGAAAAAATGTGATATAGCAACTGATACTAAAGCACAAAACAAGTATGAGATAGTTGTTGTACCTACTATAATAGTATTTAAAGATGGTGAGGAAGTTAAAAGATTCCAAGCTGATATATCATTTAGTATGAAAGCTACGTTAGAAGACGTCCAAGAAGTAGTGGATGATTCTAACATGGATTCGTTCTAATTGTATATTTATATAAAAGAGGAATAATATGTTTTCAATATTTAAAAATAACAATGACTGGAATGAAAAAGCTATAGTAGGATTTATAGCATTCATGATAATGTGCTTATTTGCACTATTAGATCTATTAACAGGATATACTGGAAAAGATCTAGTTATCAACGAAACTATATACAATGCATTTACTTGGATTGTTATAGGTTGTTTTGGTATTAATGGTATTGAAAAATTTGCTAAGAAATAAGGGATAATAAAATGAGTACATATTCTAAAAAAGAAGGACAATTTGATTCATCTAGATGGATTAGAGACTTTAAAAATAAAGCAATTAATGAAGGACCAGAAAATGATCCAGCATTAAAGTCTTTGAGGATTAAAAGTAAAGGTGAAATGATGCCTACATTATCCCAATGGTGGGAATATGATCCAGATGATATAATGAGATTTGTATATTGGGGTAAAGGAATGTTACCACCAAGTGATCCAAAGACTAGAGAAAAAGAATTTGCAAACCTAGTAAAACAATTACATGTAAAATATCCTATACCAGCAGATGCAGAAGGACATTTAGATATGTCAACTATAGGTGAAGGAGCAGCAGAATATTCATTCCAAGCCGGTGATATGTGGTCAGATGATTTTGATTATGTTGGTATGTTAACAGCAGGTTCAGAAGCAACATATGAAATGGGATTAGAACATTTACAAAAATTATATGATTCATTCGAAGATGTTAATTATCATACAGAAAAAGCAGATTTAGGTAATGCAATTGAATGGATGGAAGATCCAGGACAAGATGCAAATCAAGCACAAGAAAGAATAGAAGACTTTTTAGAAATGTTTAGAGCAGCATGTTTAAAGACATTAAAAGAAATTACAAGGAGATAAACAATGAAATTAAAAGATATACTATCAGGTAAACCATTAACAGAAGCAAAAAGTGCTAAAGCGTTAAGATCAGATTATGACAAGGCAGTTAAAAAAGAACAAGCACTTTCATCTCTTTTATTAGTCAATCTTCAAAAATATAAAGATGCAAAAGCAAAGGGTGATGAAAAGGCAATTGCAAAACATACAAAGATTGCTGGTGATTTAGGTAAAAAGAAAAAAACAGCAACTACAAATGCATCCGATGCATATAAAGCATATGAAGATAAGATATCAGGTCTTCATGCAGATGCAGAATTAGAATTAAAAGAAACTTCAATAAATGAAAGACCTATAACAAGAGCAAAAGTAGATTATTCTAATATGGACTTAAGATCAAACATTGATGTCAAGTGGACATCTACTGATGATATGGCAGATGATTTGAGTCAATGGGTGTCTGCAGTATTAGCAGCATCAGGTACTCAAACAGCTAGAGAGATTGGATTGAAGCTTAAGGAGATGGGTGTTCAGATTATTAAGGATGGTGATGTAGATGGTGAGGATAGACCAGCCGGAGCAGCAAGTAAATTTGATTAAGGGAATATCATGAAATTAAAAGATCTTTTAAAAGAAAATATATTAGGACAAATGCCATCTGAAAAATTAATGAAGATGAAGTGGAATCCATTAGCAGAAGCAAATCCAGATGGAACAATAGGTGATGATGAATTTGAACAGCTAAATGAATTGCTTGAAGATATAGAATCTAAAATGGAAGATATCTTATATGAAGCAGATCAAGAAACAAGAAGAATTGGCGGAACATTTAGACAACCAGGATATAAAGATCAGATAGTTAAGTTATTGCAAAAGATGGTAGAAGGATTTTCAAAAGGAGAAAGGTTCTAATGAAAAAACTAAAAAACATATTAAACGAAGTAATTTCTGAAAGATTAGTAAGAGGTCTAAAACCTTTATTGATGATAGGTTCAAAGGTTGGATGGAATACTATGTCTGAAGATGCATTATTAGATTTATCTGATAAATTTGAAAAGATAGATGATGAAGATGCTGATAGTATAGCAAGTCACTTAAACATGTCTATTGAATTACGCCAAGATGGTGATAGAGGAGCTGCTACCAAAATGATGAAGCAATTCAATAAAGTATGTAAAGATGCATTAAGAGGAAAACCAATTAAATCAGCTTTCGAAGGTGTTAGTGAAAATACGACTGAAGACTACAAATATAAGAAGTATGTTACAAAAGCATTCAAAGATATAAATGATGCAATGTTCAACTTTAGACATGCAATGGGAATCAAGCAATTAACTAACAAGGACATGAAGTTAAAGAAAAAGGTAGATTCATTACATCAAGGAATATTTGACTTACAAAAGGAAATGAAGATTAAAGGTTTAACTGAAATTGAATCAGAAGATAATACAGAGTTTACTGTTAAATTATCACATTTACTTGATAAACATGTTTCTAAAGGTGGTGAGATAGATGAATCATTACCTAAATTCAAAACACCATATGAAGCATATAGTTGGATAATGAACAAGAGAGGTGAGGCCATGGATATTGAAATGGAGATGATGGAAACAAGTAAAGAAATCCAAATGGCATATGGTGAGATGGAACAAGATGCAGAACCAGGAGGCGGTCCAAAAGCAGATAGATATGGTAGAGAAATAGAAGCGCTTGAAAATCAGCATAAAGAGTTAAGAGCTGAATTTAATATGGTAATGGCTGAAATAGATGAATATGATCAAAACTACTAAGATGAAAAAACTAAAAGACATATTAAACGAAGTATTATCAGAAGCACCAAAGAAGATGACTAAGGTTCATGTTAAACAAGTTCAGAAGTTATTAAAACCAAACATGTTTAAATCTGTTGAAAACATAATACCTCATAAAGATATTTTATTTGTTACTTATACAAACTATAGAGACCGTGCAAAGATTATCAAACAAGTTGAAAAACTATATAAGTATGATAATGATGGTCGTTCAACAAATGCACCAAGAGGTATAATGGGATTAGGTGGAACCAATTGGATTGCATTCACAACAAGACATGATGAATCAGTTAATGAAGCTAAACAACCTCAAACAAAGATATTTGATCAAGGCGCATTAAATGATTCATTGAAGCAAATAAAAAAATTAGTTGGTATTGAAGAAGTTGAATATGATGAATTTAGATTTGCCAATGGTACAGGTGGGTTTTCTTTCAAATGGGAACATGGTATAAAACATTTTGGTAGTTTAGGATTATCTTTAAGACAAGATGGAAACCATATGTTATATGCTTCAAGTATGTATAATGGTAAGAGGTTTGGTGATGAAAAAATAGATCCAAAAAGATTACCTACTCCAAACAAAGACTTCCTTCGTCATATCAGAACATGGAAAGATTTAGATAACTTGACTATGCAAACTATTATTACAGTACTATCTAAAGATGTAATAAAAAATGAAGCAGCTGCTAATAAAGCATTTGAACAAGATAGACAAGCTCAATCAGATTTTTATAGTGGTGGTGGCAAAGGATATTTCAAACAAAAAGGTAGAATTGGTTACGGGTTATGATCAAACTAAAAGATATATTAAAAGAACTAGATGTACATCCAGATGAAAAACAATGTGAGTGTACACCAGAAACTGTAGTTAAAGAACTATGTGGTCCAGTATGTAAAGGTAAAAGGTGGGTTAAGAAAAAAGTTAATAAAGGATTTAAAGCAGGGATGTCATGATAAAATTAAAAGATATATTAAAAGAAATAAAACTTGGTGTTGTAGATATTGATTTAAATGATATGAAAGACATAGTTCCTAAATGGTATGCGATGTTGAATAAGAATCCTGACTTTATCAATTACTTAAGTAAGTTAAAAGATGAAAATCAACTTAAAAATAATTTGAATATAATGAATATGGCTTTTAAAGCATACTTTCAAGCTAAGGAACAAGCACGACCAGGGTATAAATCAGGTGATGAATCAGATGAATATAAAATAGTAAAGAAAAAGTTAGGATATGCTTTAGAGAAGGTATTAAAAGGTATAAACAAAAATAGTGGTGGTAACTCTGGACAAAGTGTTTATTAATGATTAAATTAAAAGACATATTAAAAGAAGGATCAGGATTCTTTAAACAAGATTCAGGACCTAAACGCTGGTTCAAACCTTATGGTGACAAATATACTGAATATGAAAAGGCTACTAATAAAAGACTCAAAGAAGCTGATATTCCTGAATTTTCTACTAAAGCAGAATCTATAGAATATGAAATGAATAAGATTGAAAAAGGAGTTCGTATATCAGAAAGAGAACCTGGCAGATATAGAGCACGATGGTCATATGCAAGACGTCCATTGTCACCAACTGATTGGAAGGCATCACTTAAACTTATTATTGATGCAGGAGGAAAGATTGATAAAGAATGGACTAGAAATGATTACGAAAAGAATTGGGAACCAGAGGAACCACCAGAATGGGTTCCTTCAATATACTTCACATTAAGATAGAGTTATGGATAAATATATTTACAGAGCAAAATTAGATAGAGTAGTTGATGGTGATACTATTGATGCCATGATAGATGTAGGATTTGATATCTGGGTTAAGAAAAGAATCAGATATATGGGTGTTGATACTTGGGAATCCAGAACTAGAGATCTAGATGAAAAGAAAAAAGGTCTAGCAGCTAAAGCAAGAAATAAAGAATTGCTTGAAAAAGTAAGTGCCAAATCTGGCTACTTTAGACTTAAGTCATATGGTGTAGGTAAGTATGGTAGAGTATTAGGAGAATTATTTATAATGGACGCAAATGGGGTTCAAATGAACATAAATGAGACCTTAATCAAAGAAGGCCATGCATATGTATATGATGGTGGAAAAAAGAAGGTATTTTCAGCCTAAAAGATTTGGTACTTTGACAAATTTTCTTTATATTAATATAAATTAAAAAGATGGAAATTCGCATGAGTCAAGAGGCATTGGATAATTATTTAGATTTATCACTTAAGGAAGCATATGAAGTGCTTACATCAAATAAAGATCCTTGGCCAAATAGTTTTCAACCTACAAAAAAAATAAAGTTTATTGATCAACTAATTGCATATTTTCAAGAAAAGGAAGAATATGAGCGTTGTGCAGAATTACTTAAAATCAAAAACACGGTTACAGATGAATTGGACAATAGAGAGTTTTAAAACAGATACCTACGAAATATCACCTACAGATACACAACATGAGTACACTGTATATGTTAAAAATGAATTTGGTAAAAATGTAGATGGTGCAACAGCATATGGTATAGAAGATAGAACAAAGGTTACAAATTTAATGATTGCCAGATATGGACAATACATTACAAAAATAGAACATCATAGAGGAAAATAAATGAATTATTGGGTTACAACAACAACTTATGGAGATATACAAATCACATATGACTGCAAAGAAAATAAGCAAAAGACGAAAACGTATTTATATACAACTTAAAGATGATAATATAAATTCATTTGATTATGTAATAAAATGTTTAATGACTATTTGTGGTCAGAACTATTATCAAGCACATCAATGTGCATTACTAACTCACAATAATAAAATATGTAATATAGCATCGGGATTCCAGCCTGAGATAATAACTATATACATGCAGTTAATCAAATCTGGATTGACTGTTGATATGAGTACTAACAAAAATTTTAAAAAATGAAAAAAGAATACACTTATGATCAAGTAGGAATGATTTTAATGTTAATTAGCTTTGCAATGTTTACAATTGCAGTTACTTGGAGATCAGAAATTGATATAGAAAAATTAAATAAAAAACTTGATCATACTACAGATAGCTTAAATATGGTTATTGATAGTTTACATCATGAAATAGATACACTGCAATGGGAAAATCAAATTTGGGATTTCAATTTATCTCAGAACACAACTCACTTATTATCAGCTATTATGTTTGTAGAATCAAGTAATAATGATTCAGCATATAATGCATCTGAGGATGCAGTTGGTTGTCTACAGATAAGAAAATGTATGGTTGATGATGTAAATAGGATATTAAGAAGGCAAGGTGATACTCATAGATATACATATGATGATAGATGGTTTAGAAACAAATCAATTAAGATGTTTGATATTTATTGTAAACATTATGGTTTAACAACTGCAGAAGAAATTGCAAGATGTTGGAATGGAGGTCCAAGAGGAATGGATAATGATATGACAGCAGGTTATTGGAAAAAAGTTCAAAAGAATTTGGATAGTTGAAATAAATTTTATATATTAAGAATATGAAAACAAATATTATAGTAAAGTTAGAAATAGAAGGATTACATAATTGGCCAGATGCTCAATCAATAGTCCCAGAAGTAGGTTTCTTATCAAGTATGCATAGACATAAATGGTTTATTACTGCTAAGAAACAAGTTAATCATGATGACAGAGATGTAGAATTTATTATGTTTAAGAGAGATATAGAAGAATGGTTAGGCCATACATATTATAATCTTAAGTCTAGAACTCATGAGTTTGGAGCTAAGTCATGTGAAATGTTAGCTGAAGAGATATTAAAAGAATTCAAATGCGTATACGTCTCCGTATTTGAAGATAATGAAAATGGGGCGGAAGTTTATTTATAAAAGAAAAAGATGAAAAGAATTTTATTAGTAGTATTAGTCTTAATAGGACTACAAACACAAGCACAACAACCAGCACCTTATTTTTGTTGTGATTCAATAACATATTGGACAGACCAAAGTCAAGGATTTAATATTGGTCTAGATACATCAGGTATAGTTCATAATCCAGATTCAATAGAGGTATGGTGGGCAGTATGCACTAATGGTATATGTTATTCAGGAGATGGTATGTATGATTATTTCCCTCAGGTTACAGTATATGATACATTAAAAGTTGGGTATGATGTTTACCTTTATGAAAACAATACAGTAGAAGTATGTAGCATGGAAGAATGGTTAGTATTTGATCAGAATAGTTTTTCATGGGTATTACTTAATATGTTACCAACTTCAATAAATGAACTATCATTTATTTGGGAAGATGATGGAAAGATATATGATCTATTAGGTAAAGAATTGAAAGAAATACCAGTAGGCAAGTTATATATTAGAAATAAACAATTATATATTACTAAGTAGTATATTTATAAATGATCGCTAGTAGTTATATTAGCTACATTGTTGGACGAGGGTTCGATACCCTCCACCTCCACTAAAAGAATAACAATATGGGGGTGACTGGATTTGACACAATGATAAGGGTATAATGAAGATCACGC
>Ga0181405_1000823_pt1 | contig 10559 bp, 12 predicted proteins | sample 28SPOviralmetaG_FD_130134 | JGI IMG/M metagenome (GOLD analysis project Ga0181405, IMG submission 130134) | Marine viral communities from the oligotrophic San Pedro Time Series (SPOT) site, San Pedro Channel, CA, USA - 28 SPOT_SRF_2011-11-29 | ecosystem: Environmental > Aquatic > Marine > Strait...
AGAACATTCATTGGCGATATTGAAAAATACTTTTTCTGAACAGGCATTTTATATATTATAAGATTATATTTTTTTTTTATAAAAGTATTTTTATTTTTTAAAAACTTACTGATAAATTGTTCTGATCAATCATTACACTTCTAACAGAAAATACAAAACTAATAAGTTTGTGATTCGCTGCCCTTACCCCTGAATATTCTGTTCTTAACTGTGCTTCTGCGTCCTTAAGTGGATAGACGAAATCTCCACGAGCAAGTTCACGAGCAGTTAAATATGTGAATGAATAATCTCCAGCATTTCTTGAATCACCAAGTCTTTTAACAGTGATTCCACATGCTCTGAATGCTTTAACCATTTCATTATAAGCAACAATTCTATCATTAAAACTATCGGGATTATATGCCTTGAGTGGATATAACTTATTGTTAATAAAATACTGAACTGAATTCAAGTTAGTATCAGTTGGAGCAGATCCTGAATAATATGAAGGAGTAGTGTCGTCGTTTTCGTCTGTATTTAGAACATAGTGTGTAAATACTGCTTTTGCTTTGGTCGCAACACTTGGGAACTCAACTTGGTGATTTAATGAAGAGGCAGGAAGATTATCAACAAAGACTTCATAAGAAACATAGTCAATCTGACTTTCCTTAATTGCTGCTCTCATTAAATCCTGTGGAGGAATAACTTCAAGAACTTTAAGTTCCATGTTCTTAACATTGTATTTCATAACAGTATTCGCTGGGTGTGCGATTCTTGGGTTATTAGTATTTATTGTGAAAGCAGCACCGTCGAATGTAACTCTCATTTTATTAGCGTTATGTGTTATAGCAGTAATGTTTCTTGTTGCGTCTGCTGAACCGTCTGAATTTACAATTCTGACTTGCTGTCCAACACATAAACCTAAATTCTGTGCTGATCTACAGTTCGCAGTTGTAACCGCTACATTCGCTGCTCCAATATTATCAATTGGAAACCCTCCAGCGTGGTCTTTCATAGTATGGGTTGCTCCTGTATCGTCCTGTGATAAAACTCTATTCATGACTTGTTCATTTCTTGCTAAAACTAATTCAATTCTTAAACCTCCATAAAGAAGATTTGGAGTTAATTTTTCTTCTTTAGAGTAATGGTTAAAAACACCACAACGAAGAGGAATAATAAATTTATGACTAAATGATCTATCAGCACCTGCCTTATCAATACTACTTAATCTTGTTGCTCCTGCTTGGTGAACTGTGAGACTTTCTTTAGTTCTTGTTAATGCCTTTGTTTCAGCATTTGAACCGACAATGTGAGACCTGTGTGGGGTCATACAACCTTGTTTAAGAACAATCTGTGTTTCGTCTTCAACAGCATACTGATTTTCTATTGCTGACCAAATATTATAATTTCTTAAACTCTCTAAAAGTTGTCCATTCTCAAGAGAGAATATATCAACTCTTTCAATTAGACTTGAAGCACCTGCGAGAAGATTAGGGTGTCCCATTACTTTATTATCAGAGGTATTCTGAAGATCAACCGATATATAAGAATCTTGACCTTTAATGAATGAAATACTGGGCGGGACTTCGAAAATAACTTTTTTACCTTCAGTGAATTCAGTTCCGTTGGTTGGAGTTAAACTAATAAATCTTGAGTTTTCGCTAATTCCCGACATTTTATATAATATAATAATATTTTATTTTTGAGAAATAAAAAAAATAAAATAAAATCTTTCTAATATATATATAAATGACGACAAGACAAAAAGATTTTGTTCATGTGGATCACGACCCTGTTTTAGATATAATTCAGGGTTCTCGTCCTGATCTTACCAATAAAGAAGTAGAAGGCGTTTCGAGTAGTATGACCACAGGTGTTGAAAAATGTGTATGGAATGAAGACGCTGCTTTTAGTTATACAACCAACTCTAATGAAAGTAATCTTCACATTGTATCAACTTCTGCTTTGGACACAAGTGCTGGAACTGGAGCAAGAACGGTATTAGTAGAGGGATTAAAACATGCTCTTGTTTCGGGTGTTCACGAATATAATGTTGCTTCAGAAACAGTTACATTAAATGGAACTTCAAATGTAAGTTTGAGTGATAGTTACTATAGAATCCTTAATGTAAGTGTAGCAACTGCTGGTTCAACTGGTCTTAATCAAGGAAATATTAAGGTATTTGATCCTGCGGGAGGGACATTTGGTGCTATTGCGGGAGGAGATAATGTAAGTAATCAGGCAGTAATATCACCTTCTTCTACAAATGATATTCTTTTAGAGAAAATTCATGTTATGGGACATTTCGAAACTCCCGTTGAACTTAAGGTGAATATTTATGAAGAATCAACTGGACTTCAGAAAACAATCTATAAGTTTTTTATGTCTTCTAATGGTAATGAATTCTCTATTAATGTAAGAAAGAAACTGGTCGCTGGTGATACTTTATGGGTTAGTGCTAAACCATTAGCAGCAGTCACAGGATTACATAATAGGGTCTCTGTTCTTTTGGAAGGAACCGAGAAGACAAATAATTTGGTCATTCCAGCGATAGTTTAATTAAATAAATATATTTTTTGATTTTTTTTTATAATTATATATTATATATGAGTGGAACTATTATTCAGGCAAAAAATCCGTCAAATGAGTTTGTCCCTTTGACTGTGGACGCAAACAATAGATTAGAATGTTCAGTTAATGAAATAGAATTAACTGCTGAAACAATAAATGTAAATATCGCAGATCTTGAGGTTCTTCAAACGGCAGCGAATAATACCTTAAGTTCTATTGATAATAAGGTCATTCTACCAAGTGTTTTAAACTCTGACCAACTTAAGGTTAATGATAGTGCTTGTGTTGCCGGTCTATCTCAAATTAATAATACTTTAACTGCTGGTGGGGTCGTAGACACTTCAGCATTAGCGACACATGCTAAACAAGATACACTAATCGCTAATATGGCGACACAACACGGGTTAAGACTTACAAAATTAACTAATATAGAAACTTTAAACACCGCCGGTAATAATACATTAAGTTCAATTGATAATAAAGTAGTCTTACCTGCTGCTTTGGATAGTGGAAAATTAAAGGTAATTGACTCCCAAATCGCAGATACAAATTCAAAGATTGACGCCATGAGAGGTTCCAATTCAATAACTGATCTTGCGACTAAACTAAACGCTGGTCTTCCAAGTGCTTTGAGTAGTGATAGACTTAAGTGTGTATTAGACGCTAATCTTGCTGATACAAATTCAAAGATAGACGCTATGAGAGCAAGTGATACATTAACAACAGTTAAAAATGCTATTGATACTGCGAATACAGACTTGGCGGCAATTGAAGTTCTTTTAACTGCTGCGAATACAGACCATGCTGCGAATGAAGCACTTTTAACTACAATTGACGCTGATACTAATGATATAAAAACTAACACTGCGGCATGTGCTACAGACCTTGCTGCTTTAGAAGTTTTAGTAGGTGATTTAAGCAAAGCAGAAGACGCTGCTCATTCGGGGGGCGATAAGGGAATTCAAATGTTAAGTGTAAGAAAGGACACTGCTGCTAATCTTGCTGGTAGTGACGCTGATTATCAACCTCTTATCACAGGTAGTGCTGGTCACTTACATGTGAATGATAGTTTACACCATAGAATTAAGGACGTAGCATTTATGACTAATGAAGACATATCAGCAACTTCATATTCTACCTCAATTTTAGATACGGAGGGTTATACCCGAATTCAAATTATGGGCGAAATGAATAGTGGATCAGTTTCAGGAAATTCACTTATGATAGAAGGTTCGAATTCGAGTAGCGGAACTTATTATGGATTAGGTTATTTAACTAACACTACTTATGGGGGAGTTGGAGGAAGGACTCAATTTTTAGATCACGACACCTCAAATGGTTTCGGAGGACGACTTTATCCACGATACTTAAAAATATTTAATAAGACAAGTGGAACAATTAACGCAACATTAAGAGCGGTTATGACTGATTTTAAAACTTACATTTAGATTATTTAGTATCATAAGTAAAAACTTGATTTTCTGTTTCAACTCTAACTTGATCTACCTCACCGTCTCCGTCAGTATCATTTAACGAGCATTTGGAACCACAGCACACGAATAACTTACACTTTAATCGTTTCAAAATATTGATTAAACCCATTTATATATATGTGGATATTTTATTTTAGTTCTTCTGATTTGTAAATAATATCCAATTTTTTACAAACCTTAAATAACAGTTTTTCTAACCGTTCTACCTTATAAATTAAGTATTTCAGTTTATCTTTTTCTTCTTCGTTCATATTATATATCTCTAAAAAAAATATATAATGTAATTATATAATGGTCTTCACTTGTTATTTATGCGAAAAGGAAACGGTCTATGTTACTCGATTTTGCTCTCCATGTAATGAGTTAAAAAGAATCCTTGCTATTTACGGTGCTGAAGAATGTCGGGATATTTTAAAAAGAGTTTGTATTAGAGGACAAGATCAGAGAGATTATAAAATTTCTGCTGAACTTAAGAAAGAGATTACAGGTGATTATCCTAAAAAGAGATTAACACCAGTTAAAAATAGAGATACAGACGAATCATATATTAAGACCCGCTCAAAATCAGAAAAAAATAATAAAAGTAAATCTTCAGACTAAACCTCCAATATTCGCTGCTTGACTTGCTACGGCACCGAGGTCAACACCTCCGACCGCCACCGAACCTGCGGCACGAATACTTTCTGCTGCTCTGCCTTCTTGTTTTCCTTCTTGTTTTCTTTCTTTGAATTCTTTATGTAAACCATGAAAAATTTGATATAATCCAGCAAGTTCACCTACAATAGGAACAGCGTCAGCGACTGCTCCCACAGCGTCAAATCCAACCTTCTCTGCGATTTTAGCACCAGTATTCTCAACGAATTTAGTCGCTACAGATTTGCCCACTTTTTCAGCGGCGTCAGTTGAAATATCAGATATTTCATTAACACCGTCAGTTGCTTCTGAAACTGGGTCTCTTGTAAATGCTCGTGCTTGTTCTTCAGTAAGAGGAGTTTGACTTTGTCCTAAAGAAGATATGTCTCCTGTAGGTTCTGCCTTTGGTATTCCGCCTCTAATATCTTCTCCTAATGATCTGCCTCCAGCACCTTCGGGAAGAATATCACTTGAACCAGTTTCTGCGGGGGCGTCTACCTCTTCTGCGGAACCTTCTGCTGAACGGTCATTCGCAGGATTTGCCTGTTCTTCTGTTGAAGGGACTCCTGCTGGATTTTCAGAGGAAGAAACTTCAGAAGATTGTAACATGTTCATTGGTTCGTCCGTATCTTCGAAGGCAGGATTTTTAAATTCTTGAGTTCCCTCTTCAGGTTGTGCTTCGGGATCTTCTGCTTTTTTATCTTTAACAGGGTCTTTTCCATATTTATCTTTTACTTTCTTGTAAATTTTTCTACCCATGTGATAAGCACCCGCAACCCCTAAAGTTGCTTGACCATAATTTTCTATACTATTAAGATACTGGTCATATTTATCTTTAATGTCTGCTACTTTACTCGAAACAAGCATATTCTTGTAATCGTCAAGGTGGGCATTTGCCTCATTTGCGTTGTCTACGAATTGATTTAATGTATCAAAATAACTCATTATATAATATATAATTATAAAATAAATAAAATAAAAAACAATTAAATTAAAAACCAACTGCTTTATGTAAACCTTTCATACTCTTAACTTCTTTTGATCTCATTAACCTCATTCTAACAGACGCCTTTGCTTTAGCGTCAGCGTCAGGTTGGTGTTTCTCAAAATGTTCTTTAACTAACTTCTTTTCTTTATCAGAAAGTTTTCTCATTCCATTGCTTTTCTTCGCAGGTTTCTTCATATCAGGAGCAGGATTACTATTTCCGTAATGAGTGGGCATGTTTATATATTAAATAAAGATTTTAATTTTAGATTTCATAATTTATCAAAAAAGGTAGGTAGGTAGGTAGGTATTATTTTGTCTCAACAAATCAAGTTTTCTAAAAAACCACATTCACTAAAAAAGAAAAACCATGTCCCTACCTACCTACTTTTTCTTGGGTTTCGGTTTTCGGAGTCCCGCCTTTCTTTCTAAATTAGCAACGAATTTAGAGACCGCCATATCCCTTTCAAATTTGCTTGGTTTTCTACCTAATTTTTCAGTCAAATCTTTAATGATTTTTTCCTTTTGTGGTTTAGAGGCACGGATTCTTGTTGGTTTCTTGTCCTTTTCTTTTTCTTCTTTGGTTAAAGGACGCACCTTCCCCTTTGCCTTTTTACCAAAAGACGAAGAAATGTCTTTTGTTCCCTTTGCTATAGTGTCGAGTGGTTTCTTCTCGTGATCTTTTAACTGACTTTTACTTGGAAGGTCTTTGAACTTTTTCATTCCAACCTTTTCCATTTCCTTAACTAAATCTTTCTTTGCGGCATTGAGATCTTTAACCTTGAGACCCAAATTGTAAATATCAACGATTTTATGTAATTCACCTTTTGTGTAAACTCCAAGAGACATGTTATAATATTATTAAAGATTATTAATTTAGCAAAAAACAATAATCTAATAAAAGAAAAAAATTTGAAAAATCGGATTGCGAGGGGTGTGGGGTAAAGGTTCTGTGATTCGCCGACTTAAACAAATAATAACTCATTCGTTTAAACTACTTAAAGAAATAATATCTTATATTAATATATACAAGCATGAACTTTAAATACGAGAGTTACGACAAAGCACACATTGAGCGTTGTAAATACATTCTTTGCCTTGATAATGACCGCCTTATTAAGGAAATGTATGACCCCACCGAGTTAGACCAGTGTGGATTTAGAATGAAAGACCTTGATAGTTATGTTGATAGAGTTAGGAAGTTATGTAAGAGATTTATTCATAGTCCTGATCCTGAAAATGAATCTATAGGTAAGTTAAAACAAATCTATAGATATTCAAAAACCTACAGAGGTAAAGGCAGACTTTTCGTGTATGGTTTTGGACTTCAGGGTCTTCAGAACAAGTTAAGGTCATTCTTATGTGAAGGTATTTATCGTGATTACGATATAGTCAATTCTGCTCCTACAATTGTTTACAACATGATTAAGGATATTTGTCCCGACCAAGAGTTCAAGTTCTTACATAAATACATTACTCAAAGACAGAAGTTTTTAGAACTAACCGACTGTTCTAAAACTGATATTATTATTAGATTCTTTAGCGATAAGTTACTGAATAATAAAGGTAATAATCTTCTGAAACGGTTTGATATGGAAATCAAAAAGATACAGAAACTCCTTTGGGATTTCAATGAATATGCTGACCTAAAGGAAACAACCAAAAAAAATAAAATGGGTTCCTATTTATCAAAGGTTTATCATGTTAAAGAAGATATTATCCTTCAGAAGTCAAAGGGCAAATATACACTTGGAGTTCCTATGTTTGACGGGAGTTTAATTGAAGTTGACCAAGGAGTAGAGGAAGATATTCTTGATACTTTTAACAAGAATCCATATAAAGTCAAGTTTATCAATAAACCATTAGAAAGTGATATTGTAGTTGATAAAGACATTCTTGATATGTATGACGACACCATGAAAGATTATGAATCTGTTAAAGATAAATTTGAAGAGAATCACTTCTTCATTAGACACCCGCCAACTTATGGTGAGATCCTTAAAGATACTGACGGCATTGAACACTGTTATATTTATAAGAAAACAGATTTCTACACTTTAGTTGAAGATACTATGTTTGAAGAGGTTGATAATATTGGTCTTACTGTTGAAAGGAGTTTCTTTACCAAGTGGGCAAAAGACAAGACCAAGAGGTCTTATGATAAAGTAGATTTTATTCCTTGTGACGATATTGACGAGAAAATATTCAACACTTTTACAGGATTTAGAGTTAATAAACTTACAGCAGTTCAAGAGGAATATGTTTATAATCAAGACGCAGTTAAGACATTCACTGACCACATAAAACTATTGGTTGGTAATGAAGAAGACGCTTATAGATATGTCTTGAATTATTTCGCACACATGTATCAGAAACCTGAAGAATTACCTGACGGTGGAGTTGCTCTTCTTTTCAAATCACCTCAAGGTTGTGGAAAAGATACTCTTATGGATTTTCACAGTGCGATTATGGGTAAAGAATACTTATTTAGAACAGAAGATATTGAAAAATGTTTAGGTAAGTTTAATGACCAAATACAAAAGAAGATTATTATTCAACTTAATGAAGTATGTGGTGCTGACGGATTCAAATATAAGGAATCGCTAAAGAATGTTATTACTGCTCCAATGCTCAATATTAATCCAAAGGGTAGAACTCCCTATGATATTCAGAACTTCGCAAGAATAGTTATTTTCACTAATAATAATAATATCATTGATATTCCTTATGACGATAGACGATATTGTGTATTCTACTGTGACCAAAAACGAGAAAAGAAATATTACACAGAGAAGTTGAGACCACTTCTCAAAGACGATAATGCTTTGCGATCTATCTATGAATTTTTCCTAACACTTGATATTCCTGAAGGATTTAACTTTGAGACTGATAGACCAAAGACACAAGCATATCAAGATATGGTCTCTAATAACATTTCACCTGTTTACACTTATTTACATGAAGTATTCAAGGCAGACCAATGGAAAAATGAATTTGAAGAAGAATACAAGACACATAAGAAAACAGGAATGATTCTCATTCAAAGCACACCTATATGGAGAAACTTCAAATATTATATGGAGAACAAAGGTCTTAATCATTATAAGGTTGACTTCAAAAAATTAAAATCAATCTTGAGTGGCGTTGGTATTCAACAAAAGGACGCAAAGATTGGAGGTAAAAGTCCAACAGCATATTATTGGTTTGATATTCCCAAGTTATTAGAACAACTCAAGATTCGTGGTATTAACGACGATATTGAAGAGTTTGACGAAGACGACTTTGAATAATGAACTATTGTTTATTTATCATTATTATTTTATCTATATATTTTATATGAACTTGAAAACAGGAGCATATAAAAATGGTTTTGAATTGTATTCATGTATATGTGGTTCTATTGTCCAATCTCGAAATATAGGCAACCATTTCAATACACATAAACATAAACATTTTTTACTTAATTGTGGTGATCTGTTAGACGATTATTCTAACATAACTCGCTGTGAGACTAAACTTAAAATACTTTCTCACCAAAAGAAAAGAATGTTACAGAAATTGGAATTTCCTATCATTTTACATTTTGATTAAAATATTATATTTTATATTACTATATGAATGCTTGTAAGAGAGTTATGGATTATATTTACTGGGTTTTAGATTTTTTTAAAAAGGATAAGTTATGTCCAACCTGTGGAAAGAAAGAAGAATAGAGATAGTATAGACTTGAATATCCCACTATTACAGTTCCCCAACCTGCTTTCAGTTGAATTATCATATTTATTTTATATAAATATATTTATAAATGGATTTTCCTTCAAAAGAAGAAATGATTCATGAATTTTTCATTTGTATTCGTGATAATTTAGTATATTTATTTTCTTTTATTAGTATATATATAAAATGTCTTCGAACGAGATTTTTGAAAAAGACGGAGTTGAAATAGAAGTGGTTCCCGAAAAAAAGAAGAAACGAAAACTAACTGAAAAGCAGTTAGAGAACTTAAGGATCGGACGAGAGAAAATGGCGGCAAAGAGGGCGGCACTTAAAAAAGAAAAAGAAGCAAAGCAGATTCAAAAGGAAGATAAGAAAGCAGTTAAACAGAATAAGGTTATTAAAAAGGAAAACAAGAGAGAAAAGAAAAAGAATAGTGAAAGTCAGAGGAAGGCAGAAGAACATAAAAAACTTCTTTTTGAAAAAAGAAAACAAAAAGAATTAGAAAAGGAACAACAAGCACTTAAATCAGCACAGGCAACTAAACTATCTCGCTTCGACGATTTGAGAAGTAAATGGTTATTAAAGACCAATGATATAGAAGAATATGAAAAGGTAGAACATGAATTAGACTCTATACCTGAAGAGGTTATAGTTGACGACGAGAAATTAGAAGGCACCTTACTGGATATAATAAAGAAATATAAGGGTGAAGACTACGACAAAATAGAAGAATAAAAATATTTATATATATATAATGAACACTAAAGATCTTAAAATCTTACCACTCAAAAACTTCACTGCTGAAACAGCAGGTGAAATGGATTTCTATCCCTTACCTACAATCCCTTTTAATATATTTGTAATCGGTCGTGTTAAGGCAGGTAAGTCACTTCTTTGGTTGAATCTTGCTTTGAATGAAAGTTTTAAATATCGTGACGCATTTCAGGTTAAAATCTTAATATCTTCAACAGCATTCAATGATAAAATCGTTTCTTCTGTATTAGATAATTTTGACTTTGTTTTCAATGATTATTCTGAAGATTTACTCGACGAGATAATAGACATGATTGAAAAGGACGAAACAGATAATAAATATCTTTTAGTTCTTGAAGACATTATAGGTAATGTAAACTTTAAAAGAACTGGTAAAATAGATAAATTAACTTCTTTAATAACCCGCT
>Ga0181405_1000832_pt1 | contig 10484 bp, 7 predicted proteins | sample 28SPOviralmetaG_FD_130134 | JGI IMG/M metagenome (GOLD analysis project Ga0181405, IMG submission 130134) | Marine viral communities from the oligotrophic San Pedro Time Series (SPOT) site, San Pedro Channel, CA, USA - 28 SPOT_SRF_2011-11-29 | ecosystem: Environmental > Aquatic > Marine > Strait...
AAACTCATTCCTTTTACTATGGTTCGATAGTTGTCCGTATAGTTGACTTTGTTGGAATGCACAAAACAAATCTTTGGTTTTTACTATATCACATTTATTGTCTGTCTTTTCATAGAAGCTATTAAACCAATTCCACATTTCATCGTTTTCATTCAAGTATGCTTTACTTTCATTTTCTGTATTTTTACTTATGTAAATCTTATCATCTTTATTTGTATCAATAATATACTTGATAAAAGCATACTTGTATTTATCCTTGAATTCTTGTGTTTTATAATATCTGTTTCCTTTCGCATAATCCTTTCTTTCTGCACGGTGGTCGTCCACAAAAGTGATATTAAATGGAACAATCGCCATTCTTCTTTTCATTGCTTCATCATTAGTAGTTCCTCGTAGCGGTGGTGGCCCATTACATTCTCCAATATTAATTCCTCGAAGTTTAATCTCTGATTGTGTTCTATACAATTGTCTAGCAGTTTCGGTATTATTATCACACAGTCTTTTAATATTTGCTACTCGGTATGGTTCTGCTTCGTCTGGTTCTGCATAAATAATACATCGTTTCAAGTGTAAATTAGCAAAGAATGGATTAGCAGATTGAACTGTTTTATCAGTAAGAATACCGTTATGTCCTTTTACGAAATAATTACCAAGAGAACACTCCAAAAGTTCCGTAATTAATGATTTTCCATTTGCACCTCCGCCAGTAAACACAATAAATTTATTACAGTTCTCTCCTTTCAAACAGTTGTATAATACACTCAATAATGTTCGGCGGTCTTCATCATTAGGCATAATTGTTTCAATGATTTCTTTCATTTTTATCATCTCGTCTTCGGTTGGTTCTTTCCACATATAACCAGTGTTTATGGTAACAAAGTCCTTTTTCTGAAGAGTGTATTTTTTACCAGTAATAATATTAAGGCCGATGTTTTGGAAACAAAGAACATCTGGTAGATTATCGTCCATTGTATTCTCTTCCTTTTCGAACAAGTCCTTTATGCACTTGGTAACAGCATCGGTTTTGGACGCAGAACAAATTGCTTCACACAATTTATTAACTTGTTTCAGTTTTTTCTGAAGCAGTTTCAGTTGTGCTTTTCCTTCTTTTTCGTACTCTTTTTTCTGTTCTTCCGTTTCAAAATCACCACACAATTCATCCGTTAATTGTTGTGTATAGTCTTTAATCTTATCGTTCAGTAATCGTTGTCTAGCATCAAAAATAGGATAAAGTGTTTTATACAAAAGTTTACCGACTGCTTGTCTTGCTTTATATTCGATCCATATTTTCTGCACTTGGTCGTATCGATAAACAAAAGAAAAATCGTCTTCAATAGATTTAAAATCATCCGCTTTTAAACTCCAGAACAATTCCGCCATTTTCATATCTGGTAGAACATCAAACTCATTATATTTTGCTTTAATATTACAGAACTCAATTGGATTGCTTTGGTGTGCATACATACACACTTTACCAAAACCAATATTTTGGTGTAAGTCTGTTTGCAGTTTTTCAACAATCTCTTCTTTATTGGTATATTTATCGCCTGCTTTTTTGGAATAATAATCACACACATCTACATTCTTCGTGTGGTTATAAAGTCCAAACATAAGACGATACCAACTCTCATAATCTCGCCAATATTTCACCGAAACCAAATCCGCTATTTCTTTTTCTTCTGCATTCAGATGGTCGTCAATATTAAAGAATGTAGAATTCTGCTGAACCGCTAACGGCAATGGTTTATCGGCAGTAAGTTTAATCGTCCTTAGTTTTTTGAATTTATCTGGAAGCGGAAAAATAGTTGCAGTTGGTAGTTTTTTATTAAGAATATCGTAAGAACAAGTAATATCGGCGTCCAAGTTTTCGTATATCCAATCGTAACAAAAATCAACACCAGCAAAAAAACCTTTCGGATATTCACTATTATTAATTGTTGCTTGATTACCTTTTGCAGAGCCCATCAGTTTTTTATCTTTTTTATCTTTAATTCTCCAAAGATGTGGAAAGCCTCTCCTACAACTCAATGTTTTTGCTTCGTCTCCAAAAATAGGAAGAAACTTCTTTGGATTAACATCCAAATCATAAACCATATAATTACTGTTTTGAACATTAACCATTATGAATTTCCACCACGAAGTTTTTGGATCATTCATAATTCTAATATTATGTTGCATACAGTATTCATAACTCCACTTATTCCAATCTTTTTTTCGTCCTATAACTTTTTTTGCTTCATTCATATTATCCTTGTTCCAAGTCATATGAACAATAATATAAGGTATTTTGTAATAATTTAAAAAAACGATTAGTTTAATTCTAATTCGTAAATCCGTGGTTGTTTGAACCATAGTCGACATCGTATATATATAAGATTGTGTTGCTTTTAAATAACATTTTCTCTTATATATATATAAAATTAGTTTTTTTTATACTTCTCCCAAATAGCCATATCGACCTTTCTCGCAGGCCCACCTACAATTACAGATGCAAGTCGAGCTAAACTCCAACTTCTCGCTGTTTGGTTTGGACGAGATCCAGACGAATAATAAGCGCCCATACCTTTATCTAAAATTTTATTAATACCAGTTCTTAAGATTATTTCCTTCGATATTCTCGTAAGATTGTTTATTTTATATCCATACCGTTTCTCAAAGCGTTCTACGTGTGAAGACCGTTTCGATTTAAATGATTTTACTTTTGGTCGTTCTTTTTTTTCTTCAATGCTTTTCTTTTGTTTTGCACGGTCGGCTTTCGATAAAGATGCTGGTAAGTATTTTTTATTTATCTTTTTATCGCTCATTACTTAATGTTTAGAAAATCCTTCTGGAAGTTTTATTATTTGGTGAGTATTATCATATAGTTTACTTTGTATATCTTCATACTCGTCAATATAATCTTTTAGTTCTTCTAAATCTTGTTTTTCTTCAATAAAGTCAATCCAACCTTCTTCTTCAAGAGCGTCATAATAACTGATTTTTTTTTCATTTTCTTTTTCTTTCACTTGCATTTTTTCAATCTGTTTTTTCAACTTAATAATCTCAAGAGTTTGGCGGACAATAGCTTCAATCATTTCGTCAGACATATGTATATACTAACGAAGAGACAAATTAAATCAATTTTTTATATATCCGTTATAACTTTTCCTTCAATTAAATTCTTTCTTTTTTGTCTCTTGGATAATATTCTATGAATGGTTTCAATATCTTTGTATTTCAAATCAAAACTATCCAACCGAGTAGTATGCAAGTCCATATCATATACATTTTCATTGAACTTGCAACTGGATTTACAACTAAATAATTTTAAACACGATTTTAAAAGTCCCATTATATTAATACATATTATTTTTAATTTTCGAAATCATATAAGGAATTATCTTTACAAAAGTCTTCCCAAGTGCATTTTTCTTTCTTGAATTTCTTAATAGCATTTATTTTACAATCATTAAAATATTTGTTGATACCTAATCGTACTTTTTCATCAAGTTTTTCGTTTGAAACATCTTTTAAATATTCTTCATTTTCTTTCTCTGTAATACCACACGAAGTAAAATCTTTCATATTATATAATGCACACCACCAATCATCAACTAATTCGTTAATTCCAATCCAAATCATATAATATGAATATAAAATTATGTCTAAATACTTTTAGCAACCTTCTTTTATCAAGATATTCAGTTCTGCATTTCCTTCAATTAATATCTCACTGAAATCGTCTGCAATAACTCTAGCTCTCATATTTCTCAACGAAATTTTACTTTCATTATTCACATTAAGATATAAAAGATTATTTGGTTCATATTGCACACGGCCGTCGTCGTTTGTATTTCCTTCTGTAATAGGAATTGGTGATAATATATTTGCTCTACCTTGTCTTGCAGAATGGTAAGAATTTAATGGAACATTCAGTAATTCAACGAGATATGTGTTTGTTTGTAAAATTAATTTAATCGAGTTATCGGCTGTAAATGTAACTACGGCAGCTGGATTATTTCGTGCTCCGCCTTCCGTCAAAGCTACATTTAATTGTTGATTTTTAAAACCAAAAAAGTTCGCTAATGTTTCACTATCGAATATAACATTATGTATTGTTGTAACATTGTCTCGCAGTGGTCGTGGAACTGGAACAGTAAGATTTCCAACTCCTTCATTATCAAGAAAACCAGGCTCATTTAATTCTACATTTTGTACTTCTGTATCATAAGGATCAAGATTTATAATAACTCTGTCTAAATGTGTATTGGCTGTTTCTCCAAAAAGTGTAACAATTGGAATGTAAGATTTTTGATTTCCAGTAAGCGTATCATAATATTGGTATGGTGTGGATAAAATAGTTCTAACTTCTGTTTGTGTATTAGCACTTCCTAATAATGCAGCTTGAACTTGATACACTTTTAATTCAATATTTCCGTCCGTTAATGAGATTGAAACTATATCGTTTTGAGATAACGGCCCTTGTGCTCCTGCTCCACCGGCTCCTTGTCCGACTGGATTACTTGTTTTTCTTGGAGCAAAACCAGCGTCTTGATACGCTCCGTGTTGGATAGTTTGATCGTTCACTAAAAACTGATAATTATCGGCAAAATTACCACTTACATTTGTTCTAATAGCGTAAGTATAATTCGCTGGTGTAACCGAACCAGCAGCCAGTTTTGCTTGGTGGTGAGCTGTGTTTTCTAACAAACCAATCAGAAAACCAGATTGAGCGGAATTATGAAACATTTTTTTTATTCTCGCTTGAAAAACACCACAACCTTTAATAAATGTTGCTTGTGAACGGACGTGAGAAGTAAACGCTACATTTCCAGCTGCACCAGAACCAGGTGTCGCTGTTATTCTTGACGAACTTCCTAAAACATTCGCAGCTACTATTGTTTTTGGATAAGTATCACTATCCGCTGGTGTTGTCGGCATCATAGCTGTTAATGATAAACCTTTCATTCCAATATTCAAAAATTCATTTTGTCCTATACCTATTTTTACTTGACTTCCAATATCTCTTGTTCTCGGCCCAGCTGGATTTGGCCCAGCGGCTACGGCTTCAACTTCGGCGTCTGTTGGATGTTTGAGTTGAGCGTTCATTAATCGTTCCATTTCGGCTAATAAAGTTAAAATATTTGTTTTTGTGTATGTGCCTTCCGACAAAGCAATACGCTTCAAACCAGTCGCAGGTGCAACTGCTCCAGCCCTATCGGCGGTTTCATCGAATGTGAATTCAATTCCTCTATTTACACCATCTACAATAATTTCCGAAATACCTCTATTTAATGCACACGAATGGAGAGCAAGTTGAGCGTTTGGTTCTATTGTTAAGTCTTCGTTAAAAAATGCTTCGAAAATAGCTCTATTTCCATCTGGAGTGTTTGGATCGTTCTGTAAAACTACAAGAGTTTGTTTCATTATATATAATATATTATAAAAAAATAATGATTTTAATTAAACATATGAATTGAAACTGTAGCGGCACTACTAAAACTACTATTTGTTATTTCAATTTTTAAATGTTTTGGAAAAAATTTTAATGTTACTATTTGTCCTACGCCAGTTGCCGTATTTTCTCGTGTTAATTGACTTAATGGAATTCCAAAAAAATTTGTATCGTCGCCACTTCCTAAAAACGCTACCGAAATATCATTTGGATTTACGGTAGCAATTCTAACTAAAAAGCATAACACTCCATTTCCGCTTGGTCTTTTTGTTAGTTCAAAAGAAGCGGTCGTATGAGTTCCGCCACCACTACTAACACTCTGTGCATCTACTACTAATGTTGTCTGTAAAACATCTCGTGTATTCAAAGCCTCAACCGCAGTCTCAATAGCTTCCGTATCAACTTTAATATTATCGAGCACAGCATCAATCTCGCCTAATTTTGTTAAAGCATTATCTTGAACCGCATCGAGTGTGTCGATCTTTGAATTCGTTGCTGTTACAAGAACTTCAAGAGCGGCCAAGTCTGTTGCTGATGCTTCAGTTGCCGTTTTGATGGCGGACATATTTACATCATCTGTTGCAATAACAACTCGCTGTGAAGCAGCAGATTTGTTTCCGCTATTACCATCAACATCAGTTCCAGCAACATTAAGATTTACATTAAGATAATTTCCGTCAACTGCATTGTCTAATGCTTGAACCGATGTTTCTATCGCTGTTAATGTTGTTTCAATAACATCTTGTTTTGCTTCCGTAGCACCACCAGAAGCGGCCGCAGCTGCTACTCGTAATTTACCGTCTCCGTCGATTGAAAACGGAACATAATCACCGTCGGCTCCAAAGTCTGCTTGACTGTCTTGTCTTACACCAAGAAGCATAACGCCTTTATCGCCAGACGAATGAGCGGTGTCTTCTGCTTTTACAACATCATCAATAAGTTGAACTGAAGTTTCGATATTACCAAGATGAACTTCGGCAGCTGCTAATGTAGTTTGAGTAGCCGCTCCAGTTGGAAGAGCAGACGAAACAATATCAACATTACCGATATTATTATCACCGGCTGGAAGAGATGCTACAACATCTACTTGAAGTTCATTACCGCTCACGGCATTATCTAAAAGTTGCACAGCTGTTTCCACATCTCCGAGTTTTTGAGCTATATCGTCAAGAACGGCATTATCTGTCGACGAGAGATTTGCTGTGACTGTTCCAGTAACGGTAGTTGTTGGAGCAGAAACAACATCGACTTGAAGTTCTGAACCACTTACGGTATTATCTAAAAGTTCAACAGCTGTTTTAATACTAGTTAAGAGTGCTTCGTTTTCTGTGTTTTTCGCAAGAATAGAAGCTAATGTTGTTTGTGTGGCTGCTCCAGTCGGTAATGCAGAAGAAACTACATCCACTTGCATCTCTGAACCAGAAATAGCATCATCTAACTGTGCTAATGAAGTTTCAATATTACCAAGATGAACCTCGGCAGCCGATAATGTGCTTTCAGTGGCTGCTCCAGATGGTAATGCAGAAGAAACTACATCCACTTGCATCTCTGAGCCAGAAATAGCATTGTCTAAAAGTTGCACGGCGGTTTCGATATTACCAAGATGAACTTCGGCAGCTGATAATGTGCTTTCAGTAGCTGCTCCAGATGGTAATGCAGAAGAAACTACATCCACTTGCATCTCTGAACCAGAAATAGCATTGTCTAAAAGTTGCACGGCGGTTTCAATATTACCAAGATGAACTTCAGCGGCCGATAATGTGGTTTCAGTCGCTCCACCAGTCGGTAAAGCTGATGAAACAATATCCACTTGCATCTCTGAACCAGAAATAGCATTGTCTAAAAGTTCAACAGCCGTTTTGATAGCGGCCGTGTCCGTTTTTAATGTATCGAGAACGGCGTCAATTTCCGTTAATTTTGTATTTGTTGTTCCTTGTAAAGTTTCCAGATCTGCTGTATTGACTTCTACGTCGCCAACATTAACATTAATATTAGATGTATTAGTCGCAATTGTGTCTAATTTCGTATTTGTAAGAGCAAGAGCAAAGTTAGATCCACTATCTTTATCTAAAAAAGTTTGTATAGCGGATAGTTTAGTATCATTAATAGTTTGAATATTTGTTAATTTTGTAGCATTTGTCTCGTGGTGTGTATTCGCAGTTGTTAAGTGTCCGTGAGCTGTTATGTGGTGGTCTTTAATTGTGTCCAGAATACCATTAGCGTCGGCGGCCGCTTGTGTTTGGTAAACACTATGATTAGCGTTAGTATTTCCTTGTTGATGTAAGATCCTAGGCATTATAATTTATAAATATATTATTTTTTTTGTTTTTCTGTATTATCAACTGGTGAAACAACTTCTAAAAATACACAACTCGTCCTTCCTAATTTATCGGCTATTTCTCCGTTTGGTTTTAATATTCTAATTCCTACATCTGAAATGTAAGCTGGTTCATCGTCTGTGTGAATATAAGGAATAGCACCAGCTCCTTGGTCGCTTGTATAACTATCTTGTTGATAGAAACGAGACATAATATCAAATATTTTAGGATTAGTTCTATTTTGTTCTACAACATTGTTGTTAATTCCCATATCGAGTTCAATCTTAAAGTAACCACCTTGTTCTCTCAATAATGAAGCATCATTGGCTGGTGTAACAGTATTTTGAGCTACAATTGGAAAATTCTGTTGACTATCAAATCTGGCTTCTGTTCTTCCTTCAATCGTATCAAATGCAGGTGGTTCATCGAAACAATTACCGTTATTTTGTATCGCTCCTCCTCCGGCTGCTGGTGCTGGTTTGAAGCCGTCACCAGACGAACATTTTTTAGTGAGTAAATCGTCTGGCCCTATCACGTCACCAGTCACATTCACTCCGTCTGTTAAATTTGGTAAATAATCAAAATAAAATCTATTATTAATGTTTTCGTGAGCCACGCTACTTTTTCCTACGCCTCTGGAAGGCACAACTTTTATATCTTTACTAAATTTCAAAACACTATTTTCGCCAATCCAAAACGGTTCGGCACCAGCTAAATCGTCTGGTTCTAATGCAGTTATGAATATTCCACCACATTTATTATAATATCTTTTACTTGTTACATTTTGAGCTGGCCCAGTAGTTACATCTCCAACTCGTACTTCTGGAATACCAGTATTATTAGCTGCATTATCAACAGAATTATAAAGACTATTATGCAGTTGAGCCACAGTAAACTTATCGTGTTCTGGATCGTATGTTAAACCAAAATTAGAAGTTCCAAGTAAATAATTTGGCCCACCAGCTTTATTGGCGTCACCTGGCGTCCCACCTGCTCCATTTGGATCTATTTTTGAAGTTGTAAAACTAAAAGACGAGAAACCATTATTCGTTCCGTCGCTTTCTCTCGCAAAAAATACTGGCGTTGGATGAGCGTGTGTTCCGGCCGCTGGATTTACTGGAACGCCTGGATGACCTGGCGTCGGTGGTAATCCATTAACAAAAGGTTCTTGGTTCATTAATTGTCGCACGGTAGGCATCAATGGATTTTCGGAAAATGTATATAAATTATCTAAATTTGGACGAGTAGCTGGATCTTCTGTAAGTCTATACTCTGGAACCATTTCACCGAGTTTTCTTGAAATTTCTTCTGCTAAATCGCTCGGCTGATATGAACCAGCTGTAATTTTGAATGGAAAACGCTCTGTGTATGCCGAGAAATTTCTATCGTGTCCTTGTGTGACTTGGCGTGTAAAACTAACGCCACCAGAACCAAAGTTCGGATCTAAATATTTATTTCCAGCTGGAAATAAATCGTCATCTTTACCGTCTGGAATTTTAAACGTCATAGGATTTGGATCTTGTGTTCCGTCTGGTAATTTTGGAACACTAAAAGGCATAAAACCTTGTTCTGCAAATGGCCCAGCCGACGCCATAAATCCGTCTTTTAACATCTCTTGCTCTAATTCTTGTGAGAATGTAATAATGCCGTCCGCATTAATATATTTATTAATTAATTGTGTTGGCGTGAGTTTTCCTGGTGGCGTTGGCCCATCCGCAGTTGTATCAAACAATATTAAATGTCCTCTTACGTGTGGAACTTTGTTTCCTTGCACGTCAACCATATCTTTTGTCGTAAAAGTAATCATTAGAGTTCCTGGTGCTTTGTGTTTTCCGTTAATATACGGCCCTATTTTGCTTCTATCTACTTTTACTTGAAAAGTGTCTATTGTGTCTACGCTCGGTGGAGTGTCTGGTGCATCCTTTTGAGCTTCAACATTTAAGGCGTAAGATAAACCACTAAAATTCGTATGAACTGGTGCTGTGGCTGCTGGTTTTGAGCCGTCTCCCATATCTCCAAGCGGAGTAAATATTTTATTATCAAATGCTCCGTGTCTCGTGCTTCCCCAATCATTATAGTAATATCCAAATGTTACAGCCAATTCTTTTGTTCCAACTCCGTCAAATTTCTCTGTTTCTGGATCTGGTTTTACTAAACATCTTTGAGAACCTCCTTCTAAATTATCCACGAATACATTCTTAATTGTTACTTGGTCTCCTTTATTTATTTGCACACGGTCTTTTAAATAAACACGATAGTCTCCATTATCTACATTTTGAGTGTATGTTCCAGCCTCGGCTAATTCTATTATTTTAGTTTTAATCATATATATAAAATAATAGAATTTAATTAAATGGATTTTACATATAAGCAATCTTGTAAGCTCCACCGTTCATCTGTATCATTTTTCTCACTTCCGCAAAAAGATGCACAGTTAATGCTCTGTTTAAATCACCAAAACCACCAAGGTCGTGGCAGAGTGCTCGTTTGTAAGTAAACTGCATTCTAGCAACACGGTCTTCGATGGAAAAACCAATATAGTTAGAATTTCCAACAAAGTCTGACTGTGAATTAGCGTCAGTTCCAGTAACTGGTGTAGCACCATTCATACCACGACCGTCGTTATTTGGAACACCTTCCGTATTAACTGCACGAGCATTTGGATCTTCTAATCCAACACCGCCACGGTTGGTAAAAGGCATAACATTAAGTGTTCCCCAAGCGTGTGAAAG
>Ga0181405_1000837_pt1 | contig 10460 bp, 8 predicted proteins | sample 28SPOviralmetaG_FD_130134 | JGI IMG/M metagenome (GOLD analysis project Ga0181405, IMG submission 130134) | Marine viral communities from the oligotrophic San Pedro Time Series (SPOT) site, San Pedro Channel, CA, USA - 28 SPOT_SRF_2011-11-29 | ecosystem: Environmental > Aquatic > Marine > Strait...
ACAAAAATATGAGATTTTCTTATAAATACTGATTGGATGATTGACAATATCGCTCCGGCAGTCTATACTAGTAAAGTCACACCACCAGGACACACTCATGTCAGTCGCTATCAGTCAGGCACAAAAGCAACGTTACAGAATCACCCTGGATTTAGAGGTGATGGAAGACTTTGACCCCCATCAGATTGACTGGGAGAATCTATTTGAACTTGAGGGGAATGAGCAGGTGATTGACAGTTACGTAGAGGATCTGAGTAATCCTGTCCGGTGGTAGATTAGCAGTCCTATTTGATGTCGTAGACAGAACGTTAGTGATACTTTGTGGCACGGGGGTTGACATCAGTCTCCCTCTGTGTTATGATGGAGGAGAGCATCAGTGAATAGACAGTGTTTATGGGCGGCGTTGTTATCGTTGCGGTTCGCGTTGCCGTATATAAAAACGACCTACTACCCTAACCTACAGAGGTGACAGATCGCGAGAGATATATAATGCGACTTACAAATACATAAAGGAAAAAAAAATTCCGCGTAAAAAAATTCTTATGGAAAAGGTTTATCACATCTATGCAAAGGAAGAGTGTTTATATAACAATCTAAGTGAAGCACAATTTAATAAAACATGGAATGCCCTCAACGGTATGATTGGTCTAATGAAGACTGATTATACCTTTGAGGATTTATCATATGAGGAAGTAATTCGGCACCATGGAGGTTGTGGTGCGGTTTCTTCTACAGAACCGGATGGATCAGATAGTTATTGACATACTACATAATACCAGTTATAATTGAGATGAAGTAACCAACACGTTATGGCAAAAGGATTTACTGTAAAGGCAACTGCCCCCAGACCAAAGAAAACAGAAGAGTGGGACATTGCAGCTATTAAGGAAAGAATGAAGGGTAAGACAATTGTTTTTTGTCTACCTGGACGAGGATGTTCATTTACATTTCTGAAGAACTTTGTACAACTGTGCTTTGATATGGTACAGAATGGAATGAGTATTCAGATCAGTCAAGACTATAGTTCCATGGTAAACTTTGCACGATGCAAATGTTTAGGAGCGAATGTATTGCGTGGACCTAAGCAAATTCCATGGGATGGAAAGTTAGAGTATGATTATCAGTTATGGATTGATAGTGATATTGTATTTGATACAAACAAGTTCTGGCAGTTGTGTGACTTAAGTGTTCCAGCAGAAGGAGAAGAGCGCGGTATTACCGGAGGGTGGTATGCTACAGAAGATGGTGTCACAACATCAGTCGCACACTGGTTAGAAGAGGATGATTTCCGTAAGAATGGTGGAGTGATGAATCACGAAACTGTCGAATCAATCTCAAAACGACGCAAACCATTTACTGTTGATTATACAGGATTTGGATGGGTCATGATTAAGAAGGGAGTCTTTGAGGAAATGGAATACCCCTGGTTTGCACCTAAGATGCAAGTCTTTGAGAGTGGGAGTGTCCAAGACATGTGTGGTGAGGATGTCTCATTCTGTTTAGATGCTAAAGAGATGGGATATGAGATCTGGTGTGATCCTCGTATTCGCGTAGGTCACGAAAAAACTCGTGTTATTTGATTAGGAGATTATTATGGCAGTAAGAAGCAAATCATTATCAGGAGGGGATTTTATTGAACCTCTCCCGAAAAAAACTCGTCAAGGGAATGGTAAGCACACAAAGTACGCCGCGTCGTCTCGTAATGGAGCAAAGAAGCGTTATCGTGGGCAGGGTAAATAGTGTAGTTATATGAATACATTATGGCTGCACTTATATGTAATCTTCCTTCAGTAGAAGTATGGGTACGTAAAGAATATCTAACTGACCATCAAAGTGGTCATGGTGAATTTGTTAAAGGCGTTTGGGTATCGTGTAAATCGATACCTGGGCGCACTTTTTATTTTGAGACGTATTTACCAGAGTATGCTGCTATGTACGATAAACTGCCTATCAGTGCGTTTGTAAGCGCCCCTGAGACGCCTAGTCCTGATATGGACCTACCTAACCTACAATTCTGGAATTGTATGGATTACGGCGTTGTGGCTATCACTAAGCAGTTTATTGGTTCGATGGACTATGAACTGTATACAAGAGACCATGGTATACAGAAAGGCACCTACATTTGTACAATTGATAACTATCATCAGGATCCAGAGGTAGTTGATTATGCAACAAGTGAGAATCCAGCTGAGCACAAGTCTCATAACTTGATTGAACTTGAAAATGGACAGTATGCACTGTATCCAAATAATAGAATGCGTATCTATGACAACAGTTTGACACCTGTTGAACCAAAAATGCCCGATTTTAAGGTTTCGACTCAATATTACCAAGTTGAAAATGGTTTTGAAAGACTTGGAATGGGTCGTGAGGACGAATATTTTTGGAAAACAGCAAAAGAAAGAGAAAATCTACCAGAAAAAGAGGAAAAAAATGGAAAATCATGATTTTTTAGACAATTTAGCTAATAATCAGCATCAAAAGATGCTTCGTGAGATTGCAAATGACAATCAAACACCCAAAAAACGTGATTCCCTTAAGGAAACTGACCTTTTTGAGGTTGATGAAGTGATCTCAGAGACTGAACCAATGACACTCAATGAGTTTTGATCTGATACCCTAATAAATAAGTTATAATCGCAATACTTTTGTGCCTTTAGAGAGGATAAGTCAAGGATTTAAAGATGTCAGTATGACTTTTCAGAGACATCCTCTGACTAATGATCTTATTGCGCTTAAAAATGAACAAGCAATTGCTCGCTCATTAAGAAATATTGTATTTACTAATCCGGGTGAAAAATTTTTCAATCAAAATTTTGGATCTAGAATTAGTAAATCTTTATTTGAAAATATTGATGATATTTCTGCATCGATGATTGTAGATGAAATTAGGCAGTCTATTACAAATTACGAACCAAGAGTTGATTTGTTAGATGTAAAGGCAGAACCTAATTTTGATAATAATGAATTTAATGTGAGAATTGTCTACAACATAGTTGGAGTAGATGTTCCTACACAAGACTTACAATTTGTTTTGCAACAAACTAGGTAAAAATGCCATTAGCTAACTACGCGAACCTAGACTTTGGTCAGGTTAAAACAACACTTAGAGAATATCTAAAGGAGAACTCTAATTTTACTGACTATGACTTTGAGGGGTCCAACCTTTCGACCATTCTTGATGTTCTGGCATATAACACCTACATCACTTCATACAATGCGAACATGGTCGCGAATGAAGTGTTTATTGATAGTGCGACATTAAGAGAAAACGTCGTATCTTTAGCAAGAAATATTGGTTATCTTCCCAGATCAAGAAAGTCTGCTGCAGCAACTGTTAGTTTCTTTATTAATACATCAGACATAATACCTACACCATCAACTATAACTCTCAAGAAAGGACCTGTAGCAACGTCTTCTGGAAGTTTTGGCAAGCAATCTTTTGTATATTCAATTTTAGAGGATATAACAGTTCCCGTAGTTAATGGAGAAGCAAATTTTTCTAATCTATCAATTTATGAAGGTAATTTATTAACGTCAAATTTTACATATAGTGCAAGAAATCCTAATCAAAAATTCATTCTCCCCAACATTGGAGTTGACACTGATTTAATCAATGTTTCAGTAAATCCCAATCAACAATCATCTAGAAGTGTAAAATATAGTCGTCAAGATAGTCTTTTTGATATTGATTCAAATTCAAAAGTATATTATCTACAAGAAGTTGATGATGAGAGATATCAGGTTATTTTTGGTGATGGTATTTTTGGAAACAAACTTCAAGATAACAATTTTATTACCGTAGACTATATTACATCTAATGGTGATTCTGCAAATGGGGTGAGTTCTTTTGTTTTTGCCGGTAGATTGGTCTATACAAGAAATTCTCAAGAATATACTGTAACAAATGGAATTTCACAATTATCAACTGGAATAACTTCATCTGGTGGAGAATCCATTGAAGGTGTAGAATCAATTAAAAAGTTTGCTCCAAGAATTTACGCATCTCAGAATAGAGCATTGACTGCAAATGACTATGAAACAATTATTCCAGCAAGAATTTATCCAGAAACCGAATCAATCTCCGTTTTTGGTGGAGAAGAATTAGTTCCACCACAATATGGCAAGGTATTCATTAGTATTAAACCAAGATTTGGAGATTTTCTTCCAAATTTAATAAAAGAGAATATTAAAACAAAATTGAAAAAGTATTCTGTTGCAGGTATTGTACCAGAAATTTTAGATTTAAAATATTTGTACTTAGAAGTAAATACAAAAATTTACTATAATACTAATCTCGCACCGTCGGCTGCATTTATTTCTACTGTTATTCAAAACAATACGACAAAATATTCTGAGTCAACTGAGTTAAACAAATATGGTGCAAGATTTAAATATAGCAAATTCTTAAAAATGGTCGATGACAGTCACGAATCAGTGACTTCAAACATCACAACTGTATCAGTGAGAAGAGATCTGGGAGTTGTTTTAGACACTTTTGCAGAATATCAAATTTCTTTTGGAAATTCCTTTCATATTAAAAATATGAGTGGGTACAACATTAAGACTTCGGCATTTAGAATTGCCGGAGTTCAATCAAATGTGTATATCTCAGATGTACCTGATACAAATAGAGTAACAGGATCTTTGTTCTTGTTTACATTACCATCAGTAGGGTCACAATCACCAACTATTGTAAGACGTAATGTTGGAACAATTAATTATGTAAGTGGAACTGTTACTTTAAATCCAATAAATGTTTTGGCTGGAAAGACTAAAGATGGACAATCAGTTATTGAAATTGAAGCAACTCCAACTTCAAATGATGTTGTTGGATTACAGGATCTTTATTTGCAACTAGATATAAGTAACAGTAATTTTGAAACTGTTGTTGATGATATAGCATCTGGATTAGATCCATCTGCATCAAGTTATATTGTATCTTCCAGTTACTCAAACGGCAATTTAGTCCGTTCTGGTGGTCCAGATACAAATATTGTAACTGGAAATAGAATTGGAGGTTCTTCTGCTTCTACTCCCAATGTAAATACTCAACAAGCAACTTCGTCAGCATCCACATCTGGATCATCCTCATCAGGTTCAATCTCATACTAAGAAGATAAAATCATAACATGTCAGAAACTAGAGTTCAGTTTAATACTATCGTATCTAACCAACTTCCCACTTATGTGCAGGAAGAATATCCTCTTATATCTCAATTTTTAGAACAGTATTATCTTGGACAAGAGTATCAAGGTGGACCAATTGATCTGATTCAAAATATCGATAAGTATATTAAATTAGATGAAACTACAAATTTAAATGAATCTGTAGTATTGAATGGTGATATTGAGTTTGATGCAGAAACTATAAATGTTGATAATGCAGAATCTCCACATGGGACTACTGGATTTCCAGATTCGTATGGTCTTTTGCAGATAGATGATGAAGTAATTACATATACTGGAAAAACTGAGTTTTCTTTTACTGGATGTATTAGAGGATTTGTTGGAATCACTTCATATAAAAGTGAACTGAATAAAGAAGAAGTAGTATTTAAAGAAACGGAATCTGATGATCATAAAAATCAATCTATTATTAAAAATTTAAGTTGCTTATTTTTAAAAGAATTTTTATTAAAAACAAAATATCAATTAACACCTGGATTTGAAGATAGAGCACTAACTCCAAAATTAAATCAAAACCTTTTTATAAAACAGTCAAAAGACTTTTATTTAAGTAAGGGTACAGATATATCGTTTGAAATTTTATTTAAAGCATTATATAATGAAAATGTACAAATAATCAAACCTAGAGATTTTCTAATTGCACCTTCTGATGCTCAATATAGAATTGTCAATAGTTTAGTTGTAGAAGCAATAGAAGGAGATCCTGTAAATTTAGAAAATGCAACATTATATCAAGATGAATATAAGTTTGATAGTGTAATAAAAAAAGCATATTCTCCAATAACTGATGTTGAAAAAATATCAGTTGGATATGGGAAAACTTTTTATAAAATTAGTTTTGATGGCGGATATAATAGAGACATTAATGTTAACGGAACTTTATATGGTAAATTTGCAGTAGAACCGTCTACTAGAGTCATTGGGGATTATACTACTGATTCCATATCAATTGATGTAGATTCTACGGTTGGATTTGGATCTACAGGAGAATTATACGTCAATTATACTGATACTACTACAGGAGTAGTGTCGTATACATCGAAGTCTCTAACTCAATTTTTTGGGATTACAAATGTAACAGGAAATATATCTGATGCATCTACTGTGGGAATTAATACTTTTTCATATGGTAGATCCAATTTGGATCAGGATGAAATTATTAAAGTCAGAGTTAACTCTGTTCTAAGTAACGTTGAATTAACAGAAAATACTAGTAATTTAATAAAAGGTGGAATTGTTAATATTTCATCTCTTGGATGCTCTGAGAATAACTCTAAAACAAATAAGTGGTTTTATAATGTTGCACCTTTATATAAAGTAAGTAAATTAGAATTGTTAGATTCCTCAGATAATACTTATAAAATAACTTTGAATGTTGATCATAGTTTCAAATCTGGAGATTCTGCCAAAATTATTACAAGTGTAGGTAATGAAAAGGAAACCAACATATTTAATATAGTTTCTAAAAAATCTTTTATTGTCAGAGGTCAAGGATTTTTAGATATAAACTCAACTTATAAAATAAAAAGAATTATTAAAAAAGGTGTATCTAACATTTTTGATAATATTTCGTCTTATGCAACTGATGTTAGTAATGTATATAAGAATGGTAGCGATTATTTAATTGCATCTCCATCTATCCCAAATTACAATTCCCAACCACTAGATTTATCCACTAGAGACGTTATTTTTTCTGGAACTTTTAGTGGAAGTGAGTTTCAAATTAGTCCAGGAAAAGAGCATGGATTATATACCGGAGATACTGTTTATTATTCTGCAGAAACTGTTAGTGAAAATTATATTGATGACTCAGGAAGTTCTGCTACAAGAGAAGTAAGGGGTGTTGGACTTTTTGATGATGGATTGTATTTTATAAAAAGAATTGATGGATTTACTATAAAGTTTGCAAAAAGTAGAAATGATATACTTAACTCAAACTTTTTATCTCTTTCCGAAGAAACTACAGTATCTAATAGCACAATTAAACCATATGAATTCAATGAAAAGGAATTAGATTCTCAAAAATTACTTAGAAAAATTTCCAATCCAATTGATGATGGGTCTATTAATAAAACTGAATCTGGTTTTACTGGTATTTTAGTTAATGGAGTAGAAATTTTAAATTACAAATCAAAAGATGTAATTAAATATGGTAAAATAGAAAATATTGAAGTTCTTGCTAGAGGAACTAATATTGATGTTATAAATGCTCCCGACTTAATAATCAAAGACTCCGTTGGATCTGGAGCAACAGGATATGTTGCAGTTTCTGGATCTCTTGAAGAACTTAAAATTATAGATCCTGGATTTGATTATGAAGAAACTCCTACTTTAAAAATTGTTGGTGGAAATGGATCTGGAGCACTTGGCCAGGTTAACATGAAAAAAGTTAATCATAATGCAAATTTCTTTGCAGATGTATCATCAAATCAAGTTGTTATTGGCACAACATCAGTACAATCTAGGATTGGATTTTCTACATATCATAAATTTAAGAATGCAGAACAAGTAATTTATAAAACATCTGATCAAAGTGGAATTGCTGGTATAGTTACTAACTCATCATATTTTGTTTCTACTATTGATAATGTAACTGTTAGATTGCATAGAACCCAAGGAGATGCTATTTCTGGGATCAATACAGTATATTTGACATCATATGGTATTGGTAAGCATTCTCTACAATCTGTAGGTCAAAAATTAGTCGTTGATTCAATCAATATTGTTAATAATGGATCTGGATATGAGAATAAGAAAAGAACAGCAGCTGCCGAATCTGGAATTAGCACATCTTCGAATTTAATTAAAATTCAAAATCACGATTATAGATCCGGAGAAACTGTAAAGTATACTCATGTTGGAACTATAGCTTCGGGACTTTCGACAAATACCGAATATTATGTAACCAAAGTAGATGATAATTCATTCAACCTTTCCCAAGTTGGAGAGGTGTCTGATAGAGAATTTTATTACAGAACAAAACAGTATATTGATATAACTTCTGTTGGAGTTGGGACTCATATATTCAACTATCCAGATATCTCAGTAAGTCTTACCGGAAAAGTTGGAATATCTTCTGTAGGATTGGAAACGTTTGAAGCAAAAATTCAACCAGTTGTTAGGGGTGAAATAACTTCAGTTCATCTTGAAAATACTGGCGTTGGGTATGGATCTTCTGATATTATCAATTTAGATAATCAACCAGAAATAACACTGGATTCTGGTATTAATGCACAAATTCAACCAGTTTTAAGTAATGGAAGAATTGTTCAAGTTATTGTTTTAAATTCTGGTAGTAAATATTTTTCAACTCCAGACCTCATTATTAATGGTAATGGTTCTGGATGTGTTCTTACACCAATTGTAAAAAATGGATCTTTGATATCTGTAAATGTAATAGAACCTGGTGGCGGATATTCTCCAGATAATACATCAATTGATGTAATCCCTTCAGGGTCTACTCAAGTATTGCCAGAGTTTAAGGCAAATATTAAATCTTGGAGAGTAAATCTATATCAAAAATACTATTCATATTTTTCTAAAGATGATGGTATTATATCTGATGGTGCTTATGGACTTCAATATTGTCATTTATATGCTCCAAGAATATTAAGAGAATCTATTTTCTCTGTAAGTCAGGATGGAGAAATTCTTTATGCAGAACCTGATTTAAAGAAGGTTGATGGTATTGAGGAACAATCAGATGAGCACTCTCCAATTATTGGATTTGCATATGATGGCAATCCAATTTATGGACCATATGGATATAAAACAAAAATTGGTGGAATAATATCCCCGATGAAGTCTGGGTATAAACTAGATTTAAAAAATGGTAGACCGTCTACTTCAATTTTTCCTGAAGGATTTTTTGTAGAAGATTACACTCACAATGAAGTTTCTGATGATTCCGTACTTGATATTAATAATGGAAGATTTTGTGTGACACCTGATTATCCAGAAGGAACATATGCATATTTTATGACCGTTAATAATCAATTCTCTTCAACTTCAGGAGTTTTTGAAAAATATAGAGAACCAGTGTTTCCATATATCATAGGAGAGAACTATCAATCAATTCCTAATGAATTTAATTTCAAATTAGGATCAAATCAAGATAGTTATGATGTTGAAACAAATGGATGGAAGAGAAATACTCAACCTCTTAACCTAATTGAAGAAAATTCTGAATATCCATATTTGTATATTCCAAATAAATTTAATCAACCATCTACAATTTCAGCAACTACTCCAGGAAAAATTTCAAGTATTGGTATAGCAACTGGTGGTAGTGAATATAGAGTTAATGAAGAGTTGGTATTTAATAATGATGGGACTGGAGGAAATCATGTATCTGCAAAAATAAGCAGATTAAAAGGAAAGTTTGTAAACAATATTAGCGTTGCATCAAGTATTATTGAAAATGTTGAATTTTATCCTGGAGAGAAAAAAGGTGAATATTTAATATTTGCTGATAATCCTCATAATTTTATAAACTTAGATACGATTTCAATTTCTGGGTTATCTACAACATCATCTCAAATTGAAGGAACTTATAGCGCAGGAATTCAAACTAATAGATTGACTATAGCAGGAGTAGGAAGTACTGGTGTAGCTATAGGAACTGATGGAGTAACTGGTATTGTTACTTACTTTAGAGTTAATGGAAGTTTCACTTATCCCGATATTAGAGAAAATGATATTCTTAGTGTTGGAACAGAGAAAGTTAAAGTATTAAACGTGGATGCCCTATCCTCTAGAATTAGAGTTTTGAGGGCAGTAGAAGGGACTACAGGTGCCTCTCACACCATTGGTAAGTACATCTACGAAGATCCAAGAAAAATCAAAATTAATGCAGGATTTAAAACTGATTATGCATATTCTCTAAACAAGCAAATTTATTTTGATCCAGCAAGTGCTGTTGGACTTGGAACTATTGCTGGTGTTGGAATAGGAACAACAATTTCTTTTGCAAATCCAGGATCTGGTGCAACTCAAGCATTTATTCCGACTAAGAGTATCTTTATCAAAAATCATAATCTTAACACTGGAGATCAATTAACATATTCCCCAGGAACTGGTGGAAATGGTATTATTGTTCAAGATGAAACCAATGTTGGAGTTGGAACAACATTATCGAATGGTCAAACTTTATTTGTTGCAAAAATAACTGAAGATTTGATTGGAATTGCAACTATTAGAGTCGGTCTTGGAACCACTGGAAGTTTTGTTGGAGGAGCAAATACAGACTCATCTACGTTATTCTTTAGGACA
>Ga0181405_1000838_pt1 | contig 10459 bp, 8 predicted proteins | sample 28SPOviralmetaG_FD_130134 | JGI IMG/M metagenome (GOLD analysis project Ga0181405, IMG submission 130134) | Marine viral communities from the oligotrophic San Pedro Time Series (SPOT) site, San Pedro Channel, CA, USA - 28 SPOT_SRF_2011-11-29 | ecosystem: Environmental > Aquatic > Marine > Strait...
AACTTAAATGTAAGTGATAGAGTTAATATTTTAAATGTTAAGAGTTCTGCAAATACTACAGGTGTTGGAAATTCAGCATATAATGGCACATTTACAATTACAGCTATATCAAATGATAAAGAGTTTCAATATTCAACAACTGATGTGGATGGTAAGACACATACAACAGGTGATTTTACGAGTGATACTGCAACAAGAACAATTGATTTACCAAGATTCCAAAGAAATGATTTACAATCTAATCATTACATTTACCGTAGTGAAGTAATTAGTGAATATATTAAAGATGTTCAAGATGGTATCTATCATTTATTTGTTTTAAAAGCAGATAATACTATTGTTGAAGAGTTCACAGATCAAAAATACAGTCAGAATGTTACTGATCTATATCCACAACAAGATAAAGATAATGAAAATGATAATCCACCATCATCAGTCTCATTTGCAAGAAGACAACCAATTGGTGATGTTGTAACTAATAGTCTTAAGAATAGTATCACAAGAGAATCTACTGATAAGTTATTGCAAGATTTTGGTAAAGGATTAAAAATTACAAGTATTGATTCCACAACTGGTGTTTCTACAATAACATTTGATAGAGAGCATGGATTAAGTGGTATTGTAACTTATAGTGACTTTACTGGTGGTACAGGATATACAAACGGAATATATCAAAACGTCAAGTTATTCAATACAGGAACTACTACATGGGATGGAGCAACAGCAAGAGTTGTAATTGCTGGTGGTTCTATTGCTAACTTTGATGTAATAGATGGTGGATCTGGATATGGTGCAGAAAAATTAGAATTTGATCCTACATTTATAGGTTCTCCTACTATTGGTGCTGCAGCTACATTCACAACAGTTGGTTTAACTACAAATATTGGTGATGTTCTTCAAGTTACTGGTGTTGGAACTCTCACTGATGGATACTATAAGATTTCAACAATCCCATCAACTAAAACAGTCTCTGTTGCAACCACAACTGGTGATCCATCATTCTTAGCAGGACAATATGCACTTAATTTAGGACCTGCTGTTGCTGTTGCCTCTGATGATTTTGAATCTGTGAGTGGAGTGTCAACATACACTTGTAGTTCTGCACATGGTTTAGTTGTAGGAAGTCCATTCAGAATTATAGACAGTTCAAATAATAAACTTGGTGACTTTACAGTCAAGGAAAGAGTTGGTGTTAATACATTCTCTGCAATTACAAATGAAAACTTTACTGCAGCATTTGTTTTACGTCATGGCATGAGTGCTGCTGATGCAACTTCTGATGTAGATGGAGAAAATCTTGGAACTAGAGGATTGTCATTCTATGATAATGAAACACTTACACTACAAGCAAATCTTACAACTGGAACTGCACTAGAAGTTCTTACTCCAAAAGCTGGAATTGGAACTGCACTTAGATTCCCACTCGGATCTTATTTACAAATTGATGGTGAGATAATGAGAGTAACCACATCTCAATTATCTGGTAGTGGATTAAATGAGATAGGTGTTGTTCGTGGTGCATTAGGAAGTACAAAACAAGATCATGAATCTGGATCACTGATCCAAAAAATTAAACCAATACCAATCGAGTTTAGAAGACCATCTATTATTCGTGCTTCTGGACACACATTTGAATATATTGGTTATGGTCCTGGTAACTACTCAACTGGTTTACCACAGGTTCAGACTAAAACATTATCAGAAAGAGAGGAGTTCTTAGTTCAGTCACAAGAAAGATCTTGTGGACAGGTTGTTTATACTGGTATGAACAATGAGGGTGACTTCTTTATTGGTAATAAGAGAGTTAGTTCCGCAACTGGTCAGGAGAAAACATTTGACGCTCCAGTTCCAACAGTCACAGGTGAAGATCCATCAAGACTAAGTGTTGTATTTGATGAAGTTGTTATCAAAGAAAGACTCAAAGTTGAGGGTGGAACATCAAGAACTATCTTATCACAGTTTGATGGTCCTGTTGCCTTCAGTCAAGACGTTAGATTTGATGCTGTTACATCATTCTCTAAAACAATTAATATTACACAAGGAACACAATCAACATCTACAACTACAGGTGATTTGGTTATTACGGGTGGTGTGGGTATTGCGAAGAGTGTATTCATAGGTGGTAACTTAACTGTATCTGGCACATTCAACGGTGGTTCTGTTGAGTTTGGTAATGTTAAGATTGCACAAACAACTACTAATACTATTGATACTAAATCTGGAAATCTTGTACTAGATTCTGCAGGTGGATTAATTGATATTAATGATAACGTTGATATTAGTGGAACTCTAGATGTTGATGGTAACGTAACTCTAGGTAATGCTACAAGTGATGCAACCACAGTATCTGGAACTCTTGCAGTTCAGTCAACCACAAACTCAACCAGTAAAACAACGGGTGCATTAACAGTTAGTGGTGGTGTTGGAATCAATGATGATCTTCATGTTGGTGGAGATATTACTGCATTCTCCTCATCAGATCAAAATTTAAAAGAGAACATAACTATTATACCAAATGCACTAGATAAAGTGAAAGCACTTACTGGTAATACATTTACTTGGAAATCAGAAACTTCACAATATGATCATTTTGCAGGTAAGGATGACACTGGTGTGATTGCACAAGAGGTTGAAGCACTTGGATTGCCAGGTATCACAACAACAAGAGATGATGGTACAAAAGGAGTTCGTTATGAGAGATTAGTACCACTTCTAATCCAGGCAATTAAAGAACTATCTGCGAAAGTAGATGCACTATCCTAATAAATAACTAAAAATACCATAAGATGGCGAATATCAGAAAATCATTTAGTTTTAGAAACGGAGTTCAAGTTGACGAAAATAACTTCGTTGTAAATGCTAACGGCTTGGTTGGTATTGGAACCTCAGTGCCAAGTGAGATTCTTGATGTTCGTGGAACAACAAAGGTAGTTGGTTTAGTCACAGCATCAGATGTATTTGTATCTGGTGTTGCAACAATTACAGAGATTCAAGTTGGAACTGCAATAACAATAGCAAGTGGAGTTATAAGTGCAACATCATTCTTTGGTGATGGTGCAACTTTATCTAACTTACCAACATCACAATGGACTGACGTTGATGTAGGATTAGGATTTACTTCAATACATTCAGCAGGTAATGTTGGTATCGCTACCACAGATCCAAGAACAAGTTTCCAAGTTGGTGGAACACCAGGTGTTGCAGGTAAAGTAGGAGTCGGAATAAATTCAATTGGTAATATTCATGCAACAGGTATTACAACCTCTGGAAGTTTTGTAGGTCCTCTTACTGGTAATGTGACTGGTAATGTGACTGGAAACGTAACGGGAGCAGTAACGGGTAATGTCACAGGAAATATAACAGGTAATGTTGATGGAGATATAAATTCAACTGGTCTTTCTACATTTGCAACTCTATCAGTTACTGGTTTAGTTAATGTTGGAACTGCTGCAACATTTAATACAGCAGGTCTTGACGTAACTGGAGTCACTTCATCTACGAGTTTTGTTGGTGCTTTAACTGGGGATGTCACAGGTAATGTCACAGGAAATATAACAGGTGATATCACTGGTGATGTAAGTTCTGGTATCACTACCGCAACCACAGAGTTGAATGTTGGTACGGGTGGAACGTCATTAACTTCATTAAATACAGGTAAACTTGGAATCGGAACTGCGATTCCAAGTAAAGATGTCACGATAAAGAAAGAAGCAAACACCTCTGTTGAAGTTGTATCTGAGAGTGGAGTATCAAATATAAGTATCGGATTGACAGGTGAAACTAAAAATAAAGGTATTCTAAGATTTAACAATGATGTCAATACATTTGATATTGTTAATAATGACACAGGTGATCTTAACTTTATTCTAGATGCAGATAGTAATAGTGGAACTGGTGATATAAGATTTTTAAAGACAACTTCCGAAAAAATGAGGTTAACAAATGATGGAAAGCTGGGTATCGCTATTACAAATCCATCACATCAACTTCATGTGGTTGGTACATCTACTGTCACAGGAAATGCATTTGTTGGTGGTAATTTATCAATTGGTGGTACAATATCTGGACAGTTAGCATTAGGACAAACTTTACAGGCAAATATCTTTACTACTTCTGGTGTATCTACATTTGGTCAAGTTAATATATCTGGACCAATTGGATTTAGTTCAGAAATACCAAATTGTGACATTGATTTTCAACAGGCAACTGCTTCATTTGGTTCGATTGGTATTGGAACTACAAATCCTGTTGCTAAACTTAAAATAATTGGTGGTGCTTTGTTAGATGATGTTGGATTTAATACCTCATCTATAAAAACTGATCCTGGTTATAATTGTGGAAACATACAATTCTATAATCAAAGATTTGGAATGTATAGTAGTGATATGATATTTGACTCTGCAAGAGATTCACAGATTGGTTTTGGTACAGTAGGAGATAATTTTGCTGGTATGATTGATATGAGATTGGGTGGTGAAAATCACGTTTCACCTTGGCTATATCTTCCTCAGATGACCACTGCGAGAAGAAATACTGCCACTGGAAATTCTAATCTCACAGGTATATCAACTGGTGCAGTAATATATAATACAACTGTCAATAGAGTCGAGATATTTTTACCAGGTGGTGCTTCAAGTCCACAAACAGGAGATTGGGTTGGTATCGCAACTGTTGCTTAATTTATGAAAAAAATTGTTATTGTAGGAGCGGGGACTGCTGGATTAGCAACTGCCGCTATGATGAAAAATTATTGGAAAGAAAAGGTAGATATAACATTAATATATGATAAAAGTAAAGGTAATATCTCTGTAGGAGAAAGCACAACCCCTATCTTTAGATTATTGTTGGCACATTTAGGTGTATCTACTAAACAATTAATTAAAGATATTGGTGGTAAGGCAACTATAAAACTTGGCATTAACTTTAAAAATTGGATACCAAACACAGAGTATTTTCATGGATTTGCTGAAATTGATGAGCAACCAAGTACAAATACCAGTGCAATATATTCAATTCCAATGAATATTTTTAATGGTGGAGTTAATTATAATAAACCAATATGCACAATACCAAATAAACCTTTTGAAGAATATGGATATGCGATGCACATTGATACTAAAGTATTTTGTGAATATATCACAGACAAGTTAAAAGATAGTATTAAATTTGTAGATGATACTGTCACAAGAGTTAGAGTTAACTCAGAATGTAATAAGATAGAAAATATTGAATGTAGATATAGTGGTCTTGTAGAAGCAGATTTATTTGTCGATGCCTCTGGTTTTAACGCAGTATTATTTAAACATTTGAATCCTACTTGGCACGATACATCTAATATCTTACCTATAGATCGTGCGATACCACAACAAGTGCCTCACGATTTTAAAGACACACCTGCATATACAACTTGTGAAGCAACAAAGAATGGTTGGATATGGCAAATACCGATAGGAGATAGATTTGGTACAGGATATTTGTATTCATCTAAATTTACTACAGATGAAGAAGCACAAAAACAGTATGATAAATGGCTACGAGAAAAGTTTAATGTAGGATTAGAAACTGATCGAATTATAAGATATAAACCTGGTTATTACGAGGATTATTGGATGGGTAATTGTCTTGCAGTTGGATTGTCAAGTGGATTTATTGAACCATTAGAAGCAACTGGTATTCAGATTATTATTCAGCAGATACAAGAGTTTATGATTATTAATTCAACTCTTAAGGATTTAGAATATAATCGAACAATAATAAACAAAGGTAATCGTACATTGTATAAAGATATAATTGATTTTGTTGCATTACATTATTGCACAAATCGAACTGACTCAGCATTTTGGAATTACATGACATATAATAAAATTGATTGGGTACGAGATTTTGAGGAGAAATGTAAAGAGGAATTTTTAGATAGTCGAACTTGTTTTAAGGAAAAAACATTCTGGGGACTCGATAGTTTTATACAGGTATGCTATGGTTTAAAAATGTTTGATGAAGATTCGATTCATAATTTTATTAAGTCTAAAGTAGATGGTAGAGACATAGTTATTAATGCCAAAGGTGATCATGAATTTATCACAAATGAAAAGAAAAAGATTAAACAAATATCTCATAAGAAAGTTTTAGACCTCATTATGAATAAATAAAAGAAAAAAGTAAAATGGGTTATTACATTACAAAGACAGGATTATCTGGTAAGACAGTTTACTGGACAGGTGGAGTTCATTGGTCTGATGATAGTTCTAGTAAAAAAGTTTATGCAACTAAGTCAACAGCAGACTCAAAGATTGTAAACACCGATGGTAAGAATGGTGGTTGGACAGGTGCTACAGTCGTAAGTGAATAATGGCAATACAAATCTCTGCAACTCAATATTTTGGTAGTGGTGCTATAAGTTTTAGTGCGATGAGAAGCACGTTTAGGTTGAATAGTCCAACTGGAACTATATCAGCGTCTGAACTCTTAAGAAACACTGATGTAACAAATACAGATCCAATATTACCTGATGCAACAGAGAACAGTGATGTTGCAACTTCAACTGATTGGAAGACATCGCAGATAAGAGATAGTATTAAATTTTATAATGTAACTCAACCAAGTGGAGATACAAACGTAAATCTAGATATTGATGGACTCTCTTGGAATAGTAATTTAAATAAGAATGTTGTCAAGAAAATCAATATTCAAGGTACTTGTGGTTCTAATACTACAGGTACAGCAGCTGCATTGATGGATGATACTGCACATAATTTAACCATAGACGTAAGTGGAGATATATTTGGGTGTGGTGCATTATCGGTAACTGATGATAATAATCCTGATGGTTTAGATGGTGGAGATGCACTCGATGTCATTACTTCTGGTAATAATGTTAAAGTCAATGTTCAATCGACTGCGAGAATTTATGCAGGTGGTGGAGGAGGAGAACATGGAACTGAAGGGTCTCAAGGACAAAATGGAACCTGTTTTGATTATATTTTTGGTACAGTAGGAAGTGGTTGTGGGTTTTGTGGAGACTGTAGTAATTTAGGTGCAGGATACGAGAGATATGCAGGTTGTAATGATGCAGGTGGATGTAACTGTTATAGTTGGTGGGGATGGGGTGGTTGTCGCCAAAGAATTTTAAGTACAGCAGAATGTCGTAAACAAGATCCACAAACTGTTGCAGGTGGGACAGGTGGTGCAGGTGGAGATGGTGGTCGTGGTCGTGGATATAATTATCAATCAGGTTCATTAGCAGGTTCAGGTGGTTCATCAGGTGGAGCATTTCAGGGTTGTAGTGGATTTGTTGGCACAATATCAAATGGTGGTCAAGGTGGTATAGGAGAAACTGGTGGGTCAGGTGGAGATTGGGGTCAAAATGGTTCAAATACAGCAGATTCAGGTGATGGTGGAACAGCAGGTAAAGCGATAGATAGATCGTCAGGTGTATCCGTCACAGGAACATTAAATTCAAATACTATTAAAGGTTCTTATTAGCTACGAGATTTTTTTATGAAAAAATTGAGTGATCTTGAAAATAAAAAATACCCCCCAATACTAGAGCAAGGAAAGAATCTACTCTTGACAATCGGGAGAATTTATAATACAATAACAGATAAGAACTCTGATCTAGTAACCCCTAGAAAAATTTATTGGCAGAGGATCGAGATTTGTAAGGCTTGCCCTAGATGCGATCAAACACAAAAAAGATGTTTAGAGTGTGGATGTTTTATTCCAATGAAAGCAAAATTAGTAGTAGAAGCTTGCCCATTAGGAAAATGGGAAGAAAATGAACTTGTTGATTAAAGACAATTTTTTTACTAATCCTGATGTATTGCGTAGGATGGCACTAGATTGTAATTATATTAATGCTGAAGATGTTTCAGTTGATGTAGGATGGAGAGGTCATAGAACAGATGAATTTGAACAGGTAGATAATGAGCATTTAATTCTTGCTAGTCAAAAAGTTAGTCAAGCAGTTTGTGAACATTTTAATTTAAATGGATATTCAATTAAGTCATATTTTCATCTATCACACTCAGGAACTAAAAAAACTCTAGATGATTTTGAAAATAAAAAATATCATAAAGATGACTTTGATTATGCAGGTGTTGTATATTTAAAACCGAGTCCACCGAGAGGAACTGGAACATCAATTTTAGATGGTGCTAAAAATAGTATTCGTACTATTAGAAACAGATATAATCGTTTACTTGCTTACCCTGCACATCATATTCATGCACCCACAGACTTATTTGGAGAAGACTTTTATACAGGTCGAATGACACTTACTTTCTTTATGGCAAAAGATTGGAGTTGGGATTGAAATATAAAATACCATACATACTCTGTATGGTTTGTTCCGAAGGCTATAGGTTTTTTTAAAGGCAAGTTGCAAATACGAGATTTTTTTGTTATAATGTTGGAATGAGTGAATTAAAGTTATATAATGATAATTGTATGAATGTCTTGAAGACACTAGAGAATGATAGTGTTCATATGACATTGACAGATATACCTTATGATGAAGTCAATCGTTCAAGTGGTGGACTTAGAAATCTTGATAAGAGTCATGCAGATATAATTACATTTCCACTAGACGAATTTATAGATGAAGTTGTCAGAGTTACTTCTGGTAGCATCTATATTTTTTGTGGTTCAATACAAGTATCACATATTCGCAATAGATTGATTGAACATAAACTGTCAGTAAGACATTGTATATGGGAGAAGACAAACCCATCACCGATGAATGGTCAACATATATGGTTATCGAGTATTGAGAATTGTGTGTTCGGAAAGAAGTCGGGTGCAACATTTAATGAGCATTGTAAGTCAGCAGTATGGAGAAATGCAATAGAGCATTACAAAGACCATCCAACACCAAAACCAGTAAAATTAATGTCGAGATTGATTGAAGCAAGTTCTAATATTGGAGATACTGTACTGGACACTTGTATGGGTAGTGGAGCAATCGGTGTAGCAGCAAAGCAATGTGGTAGAAGTTTTATAGGGATAGAATTAAATAAAGAGTATTATGATATGACAGAAGAGAGATTGCAAAGTCAAACTGCAAGTGTTCTTGATTTCCTGACATAGTTGACAAAGATATAAAGATGTGTTAGATTAAGTTCAACTTGAAGCAACAGTAGTTGTGACGAGGGTTTAGAAAAACTTACTATTAAAATAATGACTAAATGTTATTTGGGTAAATGCGACGCCCCTGATTTGAATTTATTGCCATCGGCAGATTCAAGAAGAAAGTTCCGCACAGGAACATACGTTGAAACTGTTTTAGAATTTGTAGACAGAATCGACATCGGTGGAGGAACCGAAAAAAACAGAGCAAGATCAGAAGGTACAGATACCGATCATGCAACAGCACTATACAACGAATTGTGTTCTGGTATAAGATATGACCAGTTACCACCTATTGTTGTTAAAATAGGAACATCATATTGTTTAATTGATGGATTTACAAGAGTCAAGGCACTCAAAAAAAGAGGTCAAGAGAGGTGGTGTTTCGATGTTTACGAGATAAATGAAGGTTTTACATTATCTGAATTAAGAGATGAAATAGGACTCGGAGCAAACAACCACGTTGTTGCAAAGAGAGCGACTAAAGCAGATTTCATCATCTCAGGTATGCAATGGGTCAAATTAAATGATAAGGAGGGAAAAACAATATCTAAAAAAGATATAAAGAACTGGTTAGAGAGTATTCCTAATTCATTTTCTTCTGCACAAAAAACAGACATTGTTAATAAGATATTTGACAAAGCATATCCAGATTGTTCAGTAGCAACATTTACTGAGTCTGAAGCATCACAATACTTAGAACCATTTGGTTTCGCATCAAAGGGTAAAGATGATGGAGATGGATTTGTTGGTCGCACATTTGCAGCAACAATAAATGCAACTCACGCACCACGAAACTTTTGTCATGCCTTAAATGATTTCTTTCAACATGGTAAGAGAACAAGAATCAATTTGTTTGCTCCAAATGGTACAAAGAGTAAAGATGTTCAAAAAGTTATTCAATCTCAAAAGGAGGAGATTGAAAAATGGGAAAAAGCTCTTGATAAGTATTATTGTGTGAAACAAACTTTAATTGCACAAGGTCAAGATTTCAGATTGATAGAGTTCGGTGTAAGACCATCTCAATTAGTTGACGTAGATCCCGATGGTGGAGTAGTACCATTAGACGATTAATTAAGTGTCACAAACCCCCATACAGGGGGTTTTTTTATGCTATAATAAGTATATCAACAGGAAATCTATGCAACTAAGACCACACCAACTTGAAGCACTTGATAAAATGAACACCAAAAGATTAGGACAGGTTATTGTCCCTACTGGTGGTGGTAAGACAATGTGCATGATTGAAGATGCCAAGAAAAGATTTACACAGAGTAGTTTACCACAGACTATTGTTGTAGTTGCACCTCGTATCCTACTAGCAAGTCAGTTATCA
>Ga0181405_1000847_pt1 | contig 10368 bp, 9 predicted proteins | sample 28SPOviralmetaG_FD_130134 | JGI IMG/M metagenome (GOLD analysis project Ga0181405, IMG submission 130134) | Marine viral communities from the oligotrophic San Pedro Time Series (SPOT) site, San Pedro Channel, CA, USA - 28 SPOT_SRF_2011-11-29 | ecosystem: Environmental > Aquatic > Marine > Strait...
CTAGAGCAGATGCATTATTCATCATGGACTCAGCAGCTTATACGGATTCGGTTCAAACTGTTGTCGATACCATAAAAGCATTGGACACCAACTATGTAGCTACTTATTATCCGTGGGTTAAGATAGTAAATGCTAGCACTGGTAGACCTGTATGGGTGCCACCATCGGTAGTATTACCTGGTGTGATATCATATACCGATAGGGTAGCTCATGAATGGTTTGCACCAGCTGGTTTAAACAGAGGTGGATTGACAACTGTGTTGGAAGCTAAGACAAGATTAACCCATGCTGAGAGAGATGAACTCTATGAAGGCAGGGTAAATCCAATAGCTTCATTCCCAGGCCAAGGAGTAGTGGTATTTGGACAAAAGACACTACAATCCAAACCATCAGCATTGGATAGAATCAATGTTCGTAGGTTACTGATTACAGTAAGAAAATTTATTGCAAGTGCATCAAGGTATTTGGTATTTGAACAGAATACTCAAGCACTAAGGAATAGATTCTTAAATATTGTTAATCCGTATCTAGAACAAGTTCAATCCAATAGTGGTTTAAGTGCATTTAGGGTTGTCATGGATGATTCAAACAATACACCTGATGTGGTGGATAGAAATCAGTTAGTAGGACAGATATTCGTACAGCCTACAAGAACTGCTGAATTCATCGTGTTAGACTTTGTTGTTCAACCTACAGGTGCTACATTTCCTGAATAAGTTTAACTTATAAATACACTAGTGTATACTGAAAAGCCCCTTATCCGAGGGGTTTTTCTTTTTATAAATTAATGAAAATTTCTTTATATGATATTTATTTATGAGTAGAAATAAAGACTTTTTTAGGAGAATAAAGAATGGCTACATTAGACCCGTCAGAAATTATGTTCACCCCCTTTGAACCGAAAACAAAAAATCGGTTCATCATGTACATCGAGGGGATTCCAGCGTATCTGATTAAAACTGCAAACAGACCCTCAATAGAATTTGAGGAAATAGTGTTAGATCACATCAATGTTAAGAGATATATCAAAGGTAAGGGTGCCTGGCAGCCAGTTGATATTACACTTTATGATCCAGTTGTTCCATCTGCAGCACAAGCAGTCATGGAATGGGTTAGATTAGGTCATGAATCAGTAACAGGTCGTGATGGCTATTCTGATTTCTACAAAAAAGATGTTACTTTTAACTTATTAGGGCCGGTAGGAGATGTTGTTGAAGAGTGGGTACTAAAAGGAGCTTACATACAATCAGCTAACTTTGGTGATTTAGATTACGCTTCAAATGATCCAGCTGAAATAACCCTAACATTAAAGTACGATTACGCTATCCTACAATTCTAAGGAGTAAATATGAGTTTTATAAGAGAAATGTTGTCAAGTGATGCTAAGATATCATCCAAGAGGTTTGTTGGATTTGCATCGTTCTTCATGTTAATATGTTGTTGGGGTGCTGATACGTTTACAGCATTTGAAGTCAAGGATAAAATACTAGAGTGTTTTATGTATATTTCAGTAGTAGGTTTGGGAGTTACAGCAGCAGAGAAGTTTGGTAAAAAATAAAATAGTTTTACAACAAAAATCGTTATATATATAGTTAAATAATAGGAGTCAATATGGCTGATTACAAATTTCCTACGGAGATGGTTGAATTACCATCACGAGGACACTTTTATATGGATGGACATCCGTTGTCCAAAGGTAAGGTCGAAGTAAAATACATGACCGCAAAGGAAGAGGATATACTAACCTCACAGAACTTAATAAAACAAGGGGTTGTTATCGATACCTTATTACAGGCATTGGTAGTTGATAAATCAATCAACCTCGATGATATGTTGGTTGGTGATAAGAATGCAATCATGGTTGCATCTAGAATACTTGGTTATGGTAAGGATTATGAGTTTGAATACGATGGTGTGGAACAATCAGTTGATTTATCAAAGTTAGAGGGTAAAAAACTTGACTTTGATAAATATCCAAAGGGAGTTAACGAATTTTCTTTTGAACTACCAAACTCTAAAAGAAAGTTAGTATTTAAATTGTTAACCAGTAGGGATGAAAAAGATATAACTTTAGAGGTAAAAGCAAGAGAGAAGATATCAAAAACACAAAGTTCTGAGTTAACAACACGGTTAAAGAAAATAATAAAATCCGTAGATGGTAAGATGGAAACTTCTTACATAAATAACTTTGTAGACAATGAGTTTTTATCAATAGATTCATTGGCTTTTAGAAAAAATTTAACAAGTATAACACCAGATGTGGATATGACTACACAGATAGTTGATTCTGCTGGAGAGGAGGTAGAGGTGACGATTCCGGTCACCCTACGATTTTTTTGGCCTACCAACTAATTATAAAGTCCAAATACACGAAGAAATATTTCAATTAATACTCAACTCCAAAGGTGGGTTTAGTTTTTCAGATGTTTATAATTTACCTGTTTATCTCAGAGCTTTTTATCTGAAAAGACTAGGCACGTATTATAAAGCTGAAGCAGCCGAGTATAAAAAACAAATTAGTAAATATAAAAAGTAAATTCTATCACATTTGATATTTATTATTGAGTTAAAACATTAATGATCAATGGAGACTTTTAATGGAAAATTTAAAAGAAGATATAGTAGCAAAAATATTTCGAGCAATAGGAAAAGGCTTAAGACCCACAGTGCTTAAAACATTATCTAAAAAAAATCCAAAATTTAGTCAATTAGTAAAAAATTTAGAAAAATCTAAAAAAGATTTAGCTGACATACTAGATAAACAAGGGTAAGTATTGTGGCAGAAGATAACGTAGTATATGATGGTTCAAAAAAAGAAGATTCGTTAAAGAGAACATTAAGTCTTAATGAAAGAATTAATAAAGTCATAGATGATCAAAATAGTAAAATTAAAGATCAAGGTAGTTTTTTAGATGGTATAGTTGGCTATACGGACAATATAGATAAAGCTAATGAAGCTATCGCAGACCACCTTAAAAAAGGAACACCTTTAACTGAGGATATGGTCAAAGCTTTAGAAGATGGAGCAGGAGCTTCAGATGAACTAGGAGATGCTATCGGTGAGATAGCACCTGGTTTGGTTGGGGCTGCAAAGGGAGCTCAAACAATGGCCACAGCCATGTCAACTGCTTTAGGCCCATTTGGTTTAATTGTTGCGGGAGCTATAATATTATATAAAGTGATTTCAGGTGCAGCAAAAGCAGTGAGAGGTTTTCAAAAAGAGACTGGCCTATCAGCAATCAATGCAACAAAATTAGCAGCACAATTTAAAATAATGGCAATGGCCAATGCCGATCTAGAAGAAGATAGCCTTAAAGCTGCGTTTGTTGCTGCTAGAACAGAATTGGGAGCAACCGTGGATGAATCGTTTGCGTTATCCGATAATATAGCTAGGGCAGCTGCACAAACAGGTCAAACCGAGGATCAATTCACTAAGGTGTTGTCAGCAATGGAAACCGTTAGTGATATGAGCAGGGAACAGTTGATCAATCAGATGAAAACCAACGCTCTTCTGATAGAAACAGAGGGATTGGCTCCAACTGATGTATTTGCAGATATGGCTAGTGATACAGAATTGATGGCTAAGTTTACAAAGGATAGTGGAAAAAATTTCCAAGATGCAGCTATAAAAGCAAAAAAATTAGGGATGAGTGTTGCAACAACTGCAAAGTCTGCAAGTTCTTTATTAGATTTTGAATCCTCTATTGAAAAACAAATGGAGGCATCTTTATTACTCGGTAGACAGATAAATTTAGATAAAGCTCGTCAGTTAGCATTTGATGATGATCTAAGTGGATTACAGGATGAAATTTTAAAACAAGTCGGTGGTCAGGCTGAATTTGCTGGATTGAGGAGTGTACAAAAACAAGCGTTAGCTGATGCCGTTGGAGTGGATATAGCTGAGCTGTCTAAATTGGTTAAGGGTAATGAAGCTGCAGCCGGTGAGGGTTCTGTAGCTACAGCAGGTAATGAAGCGGAACAATTAAAAGGTATTCACGGTGAAATGGTAGAAGCAAATAAAAATAGAGTGACTAAACAATCCATGAAAGATTTATACGCGGATGATTAAAGGATAGCTATGGCACTAGTAAACATGAAATCTGATTTATCTCAAATAAATAAAAATTTTGGTGGGAATAGCATACCTGAACCTGAACCAATCAATACTGCTCAAGGTGTGGATTATTTTACAAATACAAATGCAATTGGTTTTACCACCAATAGATATACAAATGTTAACCCATCACAGCAAAGATTTCTAACAGGAACAAATTTTATATTAAATGATGATGGTGGGCCTATAATACCACAAATTAGTTATTTGGATATAAAAGGTGATACTACGTCATTGTTTTCAGAAACCAATCGAGCAACCAATATTTACAACTTAGGTGATAGCCCAACACCGATACAGGATAGACTTGCAGAAGGATCACTTATAACTGGACTTTTTAATTATTCAGTCACCAGACCTAGAGGTAGTTTTGTACCACCGAACAATATCAATAATAGATTTCCAATTGATACAATAGATGTTGGAACCAGATCAGAGTATTCCAGGCTATACAGAAAACATACTGAAAATAACTTTTTAAAAGATTACTATGCACAAGCTAATGTCGATACTGGTCGATTTGGTATAAGAAATGATAGATTGAATAGAGACAATCAACCATATGTTACCAGAGATATAGGTCAAAAATGGGGTATTGATAAAATACAATTACCATCACCGATACCTGAATTTGTTTCAGCTGCAGCAAATAAAGTATTAAGTTTAAGTGCCCCTGTATTCGGTAGAGATATTAGTGTTTTTGCAGATAGATATCGAGCAGATTTTACTAGATTAAGTGGGTTTGCTAACCCAACCTCTAATTATGTTATAAAACAAATAGCTTTACAACGTAGAAATACATTTGACCAAGTCACTTCTGTAAAATATGGTTTGTCTGATATTGATAGGGGAAATCCTATAATTGATGTTGCAGAGTCTTTATTTCCAGGTGCTGCAGATAGAATAGGTGGTCTAAATCCACAGGTTTATAATCCAGGTTCGGTCTTTAGTGTACCTGGTGTATCTGGTCTGATGTTTAACAGAGCTGGTCGAGATGCTTTTGCTATAGATGATTTCGCAAGAACAACAGTTGGTATAATAGGTCATCTTTCTGTAAGAGCTGTGGCACTTGCGGCACCAGCAAGTGCTAAATTTATATCAACAAAGTTAGGGCCATTTGCAGCAAGTCTAGGAGATAAGTTGAGTGGTTTTGGTAGTGTAGTTGGGGATAAACTAGGAGGACTTTCAGTGCCTGGTATATCAAATCCTTTTAGTGGGATATCTATTAATAAAATAGCAGACTCAAAAGCTGGTCAGTTTGCTAAAGATGTGGGTTCGGCTGCGGTGAGGTTTGGAAAGGGAACTAAGAAAGTTTTAATAGAAGCAAATGAGTCAAGGAAGAAAGCTGGACTGTTATTTAATTTTGAAAAGGGTGCAGCTGGTAAATCAGTTTTAAGTTCTTTAGATGGAAGAGCTTTCGAGGATTTAAATGTAGATAAGGTTAATTTAATACCATATGGCCAAGATGCATATCAGGATATAGGGTATGAGAAACTAGATTGGATACCGTTTAAATTTGTAGATGTTCGTAACAACAAACCAATTGTTTTCAGAGCAATACTAAGTGGTATAACAGATACGTTTACTCCAGAATATGCTAGTGAAAGATACATGGGAAGGCCAGATAATGTTTATGTTTATCAAGGAACTACTAGAGAAATAAGCTTTACATTTGATGTCTATCCAAAATCTGATTCTGAATTACTTATATTATGGCAAAAATTAAATTATCTAGCAGGATTAACTTATCCACATTGGGATGATACTAATTTATCAATGGTTTCACCATTTGCAAAATTAACAATTGGTCAAATGTACACAGATGCACCTGGTCTCATAAGCAGTTTAACCTATACCGTTCAAGATAATGGAACTTGGGAAACTGAGATTGCAAAACTACCTAAATATATTCAAGTAGCTGTTGGATTCACCTATATAGGTGACAGATTACCAAGTGCAGAACAAAAACATTTTGATATACCTAGTGTTGCAGATGTTAGATACTCTGTAGATAAACCAACAGGAGTTTTAGATAAATTAGGTATTAATACTGAAATTGATCCATTAAGCTTAAATGATTCCGCTACAGGTATCTTAGGTGCAGTGGGGATATCGGCTTAGCTAAGATGAAAAGATACTCAACAACAAAAACAAAATTTGATAAAAGTGGTCTTAGAGTCTACTCGACCACATATTATCCTGAAATACCAATAGAAAATTCGGATACATTTATACTAACTAAAGTTGGTGATAGATTGGATAATTTAGCTTATAAATATTATGGAGACAACACCTTGTGGTGGATTATTGCAAAGGGTAATGGTATAAAGGGTATGACTGGATTAAAACCTGCTCAAGCTATTAGAATACCTGGTAATATACCAAAGATTTTACAAAAATTTGAAGATTTAAACAGATAATGATTGATTTAACACCGATTGCTAAAAACATTCAAAAAAGAATGTTTGAAAAATCCAATACTTTAAGTAGAACTGCAGATGCTACAAATAGTCCAGCAGGTGGTTTAGATATCTATAAATTATCTGCTAGAACCGTTTGGTTAAGAATGACCTCTGGTTTAAAAACTCCAATAACAATACAAGGTGGTGAACTAACAACTGATAAAAATACAGCAGCTGGTTACGATCAAATATACAATGCAAAGACAGCTCCAAGTGTAAGTTTTTACGGACAATCAGAGACTTTAGATAGTCCTGGTAGACCATTACCTGGTTTAAAAAGTTTGACAGTTGGTTACTTGGGTGGACTTAAAGCTATGCGGGAAGCAACCATATCTTGGACTTGTTGGAGTTTTAACGAGATAGAACGACTAACACCACACTTTCTATCATTGGGTAAAACCGTCATGGTGGAATGGGGATGGGTATACGACAAACAGAGTTTAACTAGTTTACCAAGTTTTTTAAATCCCGATGGTACGATAAAAGCAACTGCTTATACCGATTATAGAAACACAGTTTTAGATGCAAATGGTGATTTTGACATGATGGTTGGAATTGTTAAAAACATGAATTTTACAACCAGAGAAGATGGGGGATTTGATTGTCAAACCGTGCTAGCTAGTATGGGCACCAATATGTTATCAAATAAAGAACCAAATAAAGAGGGTTTAAATACGACTGTAAGCGTTAAGCTATCAGATAAAGAACCAGAAGTTCTAACTGCAAAAAAATTAACTCAGGCTCAAATTGATGGTGGAAAAAGTTTAGTAAAAAATGATTTTGTTCTAACTCCAAAATTAATTATAAAACACATAGATAAGTATCTTATTGATAAAGTAAAAAAACCAGAACCATCACATTCAACGAAAATGGTAATAAAAAAAGAATATAAAAAATATATAGTAGATTATCATGATAATGTAGGTACAAAAGACGATAAACTATTGTATTTACCAAATCAATACATTGTTCATTATAAAGACGGATTTAGGGATACAAGAGTGATGGAAATAGTACGTGCTTGGGTTCGATGGGGATGGTTTGAAGATAATATTTTATCAAAATTTACCACGGTAGTATCTGATACATCAGAGGATTCTACACCAATAGCTGAATTCAGGTCTGTTGAAAAAATAACAGATTCAAGTGGAAAAGACGCTAAGGATGGTATTATCAATCCTGTTAATATATTTGAAAGCACTCGTATAAAAAATCATCCAAAATTTCAAACAACCGATATAAATAATTATATTCTACCAGGTAAATTCATTCCACTAAAAAAACCCCTGCCTTCACCAGCTGATATAAAGGGAGATAGTACCCTTATTACTATATTAGCTCAAGTCATAAATGAAAATTTTGATAGTTTTAATCCACCAACCACAATAGAAGAGTCTACATCATATGTTGTTAAAGCTGGTGACAGCCTCGGTGGTATAGCAAAAAGTTATGGAACTGGTGTAGATGATATAGCAACAACCAATAAATTAAAAAATCCCAATTCCATAAGTGTTGGTCAAAAACTAAAAATTTTAGTAAAGGGAAGAAGTAATGCTGTAGACGAAAATACTGGTTATTTACGAAATATGTTAATAAATACAAAGGTAATTAAACAAGCATTTGGTGTTAGTGATGATGACACATATACTGGAGAGGTTGGTAGTGTCAAGGAAGGTTTAAATGCAATGTTTAAAATTTTAAACAAGGATATAAAATTTTGGAACTTTAAAATAAAAAATGATGAAACCGATTCCTATAGGTCTAAAATAGTGGATTCAGGTGTTACAACTCCATTACCAGAAACAAAAATAAAAATTAATACTGGTTCTACAACGAAGAAAACAACGAGAAGTGTTTATGAAAGTGGTGTACTTAAACATAATGGAGTTTTCTTTTTTCCTACATGGCAAAAAGGCAGTATAGTAAAAAGTCAAAATGTTAGTGCCACCGTGCCAAGTTCAATGGCAATGTCAATAATGTATGGGGGAAACTCAAATAAAATGGAGACACTCGGTACATCGGATGAGGAGGTAGCTGACGAAGCTGCTAGTGCAGTAGCTCAAGTAGGTGTTGATCCTAATGATAAGGAAACTAAGGATAAAAAGTTAGATAATGTTAAAATAGCTTTAAAAAAAGATGGTTATGAAAAATACGGCAGTAGTTCAGATGTTCCATTGACAAAAAAAGGTGGAGATGATGATTTAGCTAAATGGGCTAGAATAAATAAAAAAATGTTAGCTGTGGACACTAAACAAAAACTAACCAAAATGAATCAAGATTTAAAATCAAGTCAAGAGGTAAATCTAACCGGTACAACCGTGGGTAATGATAAAATAGTTATTGATGATGTAATAGATAAATCCATTCCACCACCCCTACCTGATTATTTGTTAACTGAGTATCCAGATGCATTTAGATTATTGGGTGAAACAGCTACTCCACCAGGAGCTCCAGCTGGCAGTCACCCCTTAGCAACTTTATATTCCTCTAAATTTGATGAAACAGGTAGAATGAAACAAGAGTTTATGGACAGCATATCATTCAATACTGCAGTTACACGAAAAACCAAAACAACCATTACAGATACAAATAAACCATTGTTGTTGCCTATGGAATTGGAATTGGTGATAGATGGTATAGGTGGGATATATCCAGGCAACTCATATCATTCCTTTTATTTACCTAAAAGATATCAGGAAGAATGTATATTTCAAGCTTTTAATGTAGCACACACCATAGATGCAAGTGGTTGGTCAACTACAATAAGTGGAAAGATGAGAACTACTGCTGAAAGAATGACAGGAATTACCAAAGAAACTTCTATAGTTTCAATGGCAAGTATACAACAACAATTTCATAACAGAGTTTCAGATGTTCTTGTCAAAGAATTAAAAGATGAACAATCAAAAAGTTTTAATGAAGTGGGAATGGGTAATAAACAAAAAGTTCAATTAGTTGTTGAGAAAAAGAAAGCTGCACTTGTTGCAAAGGCAAAAGAGAATTCTCTTTTTGGAAAAATTAAAGGTTTTGGTTCAAAAATTGTAAATAAAGCAAAAGAAGCTACTGGTTACAATAATGAGTTTGTACAAGACCCAGAAGCAGAAGCTATGATAAAGGAGGAATAATCATTGATTAGAAAAAAAATGAATCCTATTGTACAGTTAGTGCACGATGATACTGATTTCAAGGTATCTTTTGCTGGTGTAACCCAATTACGTGAATTTCAATACGATCACGGTGGAATTGTAAAACCTGACTTGGAATATCATATTCATTATACAAACAAAAAAGAAGAAGTTTTTATGACAGGTGGAGTTCACTCTAGTGATTCAAAGATTATATATAGGATAGGTGGTACTCTGAGTTTATTTTCAACTTATATGGGATTAAAAGGTTCGATTAAAAAACAAAAGTATCCAACAAATATAGTGAGAACACCAACCCCAGCTGATTACAGATTGGGTTATTTTACAAGATATTTTACAAGACAATCAAATATTGATAATTCAGCTATACTTGAAATAAGTGAAACTGATTTTGAAAATAAAAACAATTTATATACCTATGCCGATTTAGTATGGCTCATAGCCGGTGATAAAATACGAATAGGTAGGTCTAATCGTACTACTATTTTAAATATCAATGAGATATTACCAGGAATTATTAGACAATTACCTCTGTACCAATATTTCAGACCAGCTGCAGACTCACAGGAATATCTAGAAAAAAAACTAGCTCTAAGACGAGAAACTTTTTAAAAATAAAAAAAATCGTATTACAGAAATTATCTTA
>Ga0181405_1000854_pt1 | contig 10289 bp, 28 predicted proteins | sample 28SPOviralmetaG_FD_130134 | JGI IMG/M metagenome (GOLD analysis project Ga0181405, IMG submission 130134) | Marine viral communities from the oligotrophic San Pedro Time Series (SPOT) site, San Pedro Channel, CA, USA - 28 SPOT_SRF_2011-11-29 | ecosystem: Environmental > Aquatic > Marine > Strait...
TCGTGATAGTGATAGTGAAAAACTTGACAAGTACATAACACAATTAAAGATTAAATTAAAAATAATTTAAAGTTAATAATTTTTTTTAACATTTTTAAAAAGCAATCTTATATTTATCATTGAAAGTTTTATTATTGTAACACCCAACCTTAAAAAATATGGAGAGATTAAATGAAAACCCTAGTAAGCTTAATGCTAATGGGCTCGTTGGCAGCCCAAAATCTTAATGAGTCTGAGATTGACACCTCAAATACATTAGGAAGTCAACAACCCAAAACTAAAGTTCCGTTTGAATTAAATTATTATGACATAAGAGAAAAAATTCACATCAATCATATCGGTGGTAGAATTGATGTAGAGTTTATTGTAAATAAAAAAGGTGAGGTAGAAAACCCTGTTATTGTAGATACCTTTAATGTTAATCTGAATGATGTAGTATTGGATAAAGTTAGACAATCCAAATATTATCCAGCTACACAAAATGGTAGACCTGTAAGAGTAAAGTATAAATTACCGATTGTATTTAAATAAAAAAAATTGTATTTTAAAAAATTTCGTGATACTTATTATAGAAGTTATTGATATAGCCCAAATGGGGATATCAATGTTTGACTACAAAGTAAACAAAATAGGAGAAATAAAATGACTAAAGTAGTAGTTCGCAACCCATTCCCTGTAATCGATAGGGATTCTTTTTTAACACCATTTGATAAAATGTTTGATGAGATTGTAAATCAATCCTTTCCACAGATTAACCAACAAGTCGGAGTTAATCCATTTCAAGGTACAGCATATCCAAAAGTAAACGTATATGAATACGATGACAAAGTTGGTATCATTGCTGAGATTCCAGGCCTGGATAAGAAACAGCTTAAGGTAGAGGTGGAAGATGGTATACTAACTATAAGTGGAGACAAGCATAACATCCATGAAGAAGATGGAGCTAAGATAATTCGTAGAGAATTAAAAGCATCATCTTTTAAACGACAATTTGAACTTGGTGAGTTACTAGATGGAGATAGTATCTCAGCCAATTTTAAAGACGGAGTGTTATCGGTTTCAGTTCCAAAAATAGAACCAATAGAACCTAAAAAACATACTGTAAAAATAGGATAGTAGTTTGAAACTTATCACAGTAAATGATGATAAGTTCCTAATTCGTGGAACGGTATCGGTTGACAAGGTTACACTATCTACCAATGAGCTTAAAGATCAATATAGTTTGGCTGATGCCGTCTTACGAAATGGAGATGTTTTTTATATATGTATGAAAGTAATAGAGGGTGAATTCAAAGATATAAAGTAATATATATAATATTTATATATATGAATACAGAACAAACCCAAATGTTAGAGTTGTTTCAAAATCTACTTCTATTTGGGTTTTTTTTACTTTTATGGAAACTATGGTGGGATGAAACATAATGTTTGAAAACAGTAAACACTTCTCAAAACTTGTTGGATTCTCAGCTTTATCTATAGCAGGTAGTGCAGCATTCTTTTCAGTATTTGGATTATCTAAACTATTCGCTGGAGCTCAACTAGCAGTAATCATAATGGCTGGTTCACTAGAGTTTGGTAAACTAGTAGCCGCATCATTCCTATATCGATATTGGGAAAGTATAAACATAGCACATAGAATTTATATGACGATAGCAACAGTTATCCTCATACTGATAACCTCTGCAGGTATCTTTGGTTTCTTGTCCAATGCATATCAAGGAGCTACAGTTGGATTTGAAAAAGAGTCCACTGCTCTTATATATAAACAAGATAGGTTAGATCAGTTAGAAGAAGATAAGGTATTCTTAAAAGAAGAACTATCAGCTGCCGTAGCTGAACTACCTGAGAACTACAGAACTGCTCGTAGGAAACTCAGAGAAGAATATCAACCACAGATATCTCAAATCAATAAAGACATAATAGAACTTAAAGGTGAGGTCGGAGATTTGAAGATAGCACTTGTAGAAACTGGTGTTGAAGTCGGGCCGGCGATATATTTGGCTCGGGTGTTTGATACCGATGTGGATAGCGTGGTTAAGTTTTTTATCTTTGTGCTTATATTTGTGTTTGACCCGATGGCAGTTATATTTGTTATAAGTTACAATGTAACCTTATTAGGTAATAAAAAAACTTCCCCTGTACGATCCCCTGTTAGTACCGATTCCGACATTACCACCAAAAAGAGATGGCCGGTGTATGGTGAGAAAGAACGGCTTAACTTAAAACAAGATGTGGAATTAATACCTGATACTGATGACCTACCAGAGATTGGAGAAGATAAAATTAAAAAAACACCTAATGTTCATAAGGGTGGTGTAAGCGGAAGATAATTGCAGAAAGGCCTTGTGCCGCATTGCTTTTTATTTGTATATTCTTATATGAATAAATGTAAAAAATGTAGTGTTGAGATTCCAGCCCACAGAATACATCTTGGATATTCAGAATGTACTGATTGTTCAACTGTAACGAAATATGTCTCACATACTATATACCCACATAAGACAGGTGCTTGGGTTCAGCCTGTATCAGAAGAGCAATCAAAAAACTTAAGCAGATTAGACAGAAGAAGTGTTGGTGGTCAACGACAGGCCAAAGGCATCATTGCTGATCAGAGTTGGGATCGTTGGTTAGAACAGTACTGGCATAACAAGTACAATCCCAAACCAGAACCAAAGAAAAGAAAGGTTGTAATTGATAATACATTCATACCCTATAAGGAAGCTGTTAAGACTGCATACAATGCTTTCAATAGTAGGGGTTACAAATATGCTTGTGAGGTCACTCAGAGTTTGTATAGTGATGACAAGATTAGTTTAATTCAAAAATCTAAAATTGTAAACGAGTTATGTTTCATGCAATCACTTACAGCTAAACAAAGAAAAATAATTGCAAATAAAGCTTGACTTTGTCAAATATTCTTTGTATATTTAGTTGTGAATAAAAGGAAAAAAACAATGAACTTGATTAAATTAGAAAGTATCGGAACTGCTTTAAATATGAAAACCGGCATGACTCATCCAATAAATGCTGATGGAACTATTGACTTAGATGAAGGAATGGCTCAACACATTCTTTATGATGAGGGTGGTTTTGATGAGGATGGTTTTGAGTTGTACTTGTTGGCTGACACAAAGGATAGAGAAGTCATCGAAGAATATTTAGAGACAACAAAGTAAAAGGAAATACATTATGACTAACAAAGAAATATTAAACTACTTAGAATTAATTAATGATGAACTAACAGATGCTTATCATCTAACCGATCTCCAAGATTCAATGGCTAGTGTTGATGCTCTGTCAGCCATCGATACTGCTCAAGACTTAATACTTGAGTTACAAAATAACCTTGAGGGTAAATTTGATAATCACCCAATGGGGCCAGATGGATTACCATTGAATTTTCCATTCGGTGGTGATGGTGAGGGTAGACTAAAGGGAGATAATTAATATGAGTTTAGAGACACAATTAAATAAAAATTCAACTATCGATTTTTGGGAAGCAATGGATAACCTACTTACAGGTATAAAAAAAGATTATGCTAAATGGACAGATTGGGCAGAGGGTATTGAAAGATTCAATAAAAATCTTAATATTAAAAGTGGTAGAAAATACACTAAGATAATGAATGGTAATTCTGTATGGGGGTTTGTTGCCAATGGTGATGGAATCTTAAAAGGTATTCCTTACTTCAAGGGTGATGTGTTTAAAGCAGCTACTTGGAGAGGCCCTGCTAAACACGTTAGGGGTTCTATCTTCGATACTAATACTAATTGGTTTCATTGGACAGGCCCTACTTATAGATGAGAAAAAAAATGAACAAGCATTGGATAGAACATAATAAAAACATATATGGTGTTCAGATTATAGAATTAAAAAAGATAATCTCAGAACAAGTCAGACACGGTGGTAAGGCTGAAGTGTTTGTTTCTGATATGTTGGTAGCTCTAGTAAGTGGTCGTAAGATTACACCTAAGATGGAAAGTGCTATTGATAATATTATTAAACGAAATTCACCAGAAGAGTTATATAAAAGAAATGATTGGTTAGCTACAGTGCTACCTAAGTTATTAATGGTAAGAGCTGAGATAGATAAAACCAATTGGAGTATGGGTTACAGAAAAAGTCAAGATGATTTTATGAGTAGTATAATTAATCAAGCTAAACATCGTAAGACACTTACTCAAAAACAAATGGAAACTGTTGCAGTCATATATAAAAGAATTAAAAAAAATATTGCAGATAATGCAAATAATGCTTGACTTTGTCAAATATCCTTTGTATATTAAGGGGTAACAAAAAAGGAAAAAAACAATGACTTTAAATGAATATGTAAAAGAAAACAATTGTAAGGTAGAAAACTTTACTCCACTTTTTAGCGTAGGTTCTGTATTGAATACTATCAATGGAGATATGTTTCCAATAAATGTTGATGCAAGTATCGACTTTGACAATCCAATTAACATAATCGAAGATGAAATCTCAGAGGATTTTATCAACGCTCTTGGTTGGGGTGAAGATGTTATTTTTATGAACACACTAGAGGAATTAAGATAATGGAATATTTAGACTTTGAAGATGAACTAGAAGATTTTGAGGTTAGTGATGATGATTTAATGGATATGACAACTAACACGTTTAACAACTTTGGTCGTGGTAATAAAACTACCAAATGGAAAAAAGACAATGTGATGGATGAAAAAATCTATGGTGTTTTAAAAAAGAAAAAAAAGGACAAGAAATGAGAGAACAGATATTTACTAACACAGACCTAATAGGTTACTCAACGGATTCAGGTAGTGTGATAGATACCACATTACATAATGTAATGGAGATGTTAAGTTTGTTACCACCAGGCGTTGAGGATTCTTTAATCGTAGGTTACAAGCATGAATCAGATGGCATTCATGTATATGGAATACATAACGATAGAACAGGTGAGTTGTATTGGAGTTTGGGAGATGATGGTAATTGGTCTGATGCTGACGAAACACTTCTTGATAATTTACTGATGTGGGGAGAACTAGAGTGATTGGTTATAAAGACCAAGAAGTAAAAAAATTATTAAAACAAATATTACAACAACTTAATGATTTACAATATTATGGTAGTGTAGTATATGGTGAACCTCATCACATAGGTAAAAAAGAAAAATCTTTTAATTTAAGTTTAACTAGGGTGGATGAGAATGGTCATGCTGTAAATAGACCTAAACCAAAACCTGTACCGAAACCCACACCGAAACCAAAGGTGTTGAATAAAATACAAAATACGGATTGGTTAAATCTAATGGAATATTTTAAAATGTTATTTGATGGTTTTAAAAGAGCTGATTGGAGTAGTGATGAGGTTAGACAACAAGTATCATCAGTAATGGTAAAGAAAACAAAAACTTACTTACAAGAAAAATTTCCTGATTTCGTAGAGGAAAAATTAGATGATAAAACTAAGTAGATATACGATAGCTCATATACTGATTGTAATTATCACTATCATCATTTTATCATCCTGTGCCAATACTTCAAGTGGTGCAATTGAATATAATACCACAAGTTATTTTATCAATGGTAAATTTGAAGATGCAATACCAGATAGTATAATTAGAAAGGTTTATGGGTTCGTAATTACCGAACAAAATGGTAACCAACATTCATATAGAATATTTAGAGAAATTAAAAGTTATGATAGAAAAACTCTATTCTGTACTGCTCATAAAAAATGGGAGGTGGTAAGTGCATTCTGGCAATCAGAAAAGGCTAGGTTTGAATATATGGTTAGAACACATAGGAAAAATTAAATGAAAACACTTAAATTAAATATAGATGATAAGGTGTATATGTTATTAAAAAGTGTTAGTTCTAAAAACTTTATCATTGATGGTTTTTTAAAACGAATTATTAAGTGTATTGATAATAACATTGAAGAATATGACATGGAATTTAAATTTCAAAAAGATAAAAATAATGCTTGACTTTATCAATTATTATTCGTATCTTTAGGTGTTAATAAAAGGAAAAAAACAATGGAGTTAAATATGAAAAGTATAAATATAAAAAATGTTCAAATAGAAGATATGATTAGTGAAGTATATGGTATTCCTTTTGAGAACCTCGGTGAGCACCCATTGGTAGAGAAAATTAATAAATTGAGTATGGAGTATCTAGATAAAAAGATTGTGGATACTTATGGAGATGAATATTATATGGGTTGTTCAAGTGGTGGGTTTACTTATAATATGGAATGTGACCAAATAGTTAGAGAAACAGAAGATGGTGACGAAGAATATATTAATTTAAAATAATGCTTGACTTTATCAAATATTCTTCGTATATTAAGGTATGTTAAAAAAGGAAAAAATAAAGGATTTAAAAATGAAACACACGTTAGTTCACGAAACAATAAACATTAAAGGATGGAACATAGTTGGTTCTGTCAATTGGAAGATTGGTAAGAAAACTGAATTAGATGATCCTAATAAAACCTTTCATTATATTGAGGGGTTTGATAAGGCTGGAACATTATGTCATTGTATTGGAGAAGTAGTTAATGGTCAAATTTACAATGTACTTTTTGAGTATTTAATGGCAAAGGAAAATGTTATTTATCCTTTGGAAAATGTAAGGATTTCAAATTGAATCTATTAGAAAAAATAATTGAGACATTTGATGGTGAAATCATAGAAGATAATAGATGGCGAGTTGATGGTTCTAATGGTAACCACTATACAGTAGAGTGGCATCCATATCATAATCATTATAGCTGTGGTTGTAAGGGTTATGCTTTCAGAAAAAAATGTAGACACATCACAGAGTTACACAACTCTTTTAAAATAAATAAAAAAAGTGCTTGACACGTATAGGTTTTTATTAGTATATTAGGATATGAGTAATTTAGGAATATTAACAGATATAAAATTAGGGAATCATTTCATACAGAGATTTAATGAGAGATATTTTGGAAGATCACATCAATGGAATATATCAGATTGTAAATCTTATATTGATAAAATAATGACACCAACACAAAAAAAACTTCTAGATAAGGTTAAAGACAATAAAAAAGAAAAGGGTATACGAGTTGGTTTTGGTTTTAGTAATATGGTAGTTGTAGCAAATAATAAATTGATAACTTTATTAAATAAAAAAAAGGAAAAGTAAAATGAAAAAAAGTACATTTGAAAAAAATGGTGGTTACTTTGTAAATGGAGTGGCACATATGGATTGTAAAATTACAGGTGAACCTGTTGCTAATGTGAGTACAGACATAGTATCTGTGATAGGTAGTAAGGCTGTACAAGGTAGGGTAGGAATACCAAAAGAAAAAACTACAAGAGTTAAATCTGGTAGACCAGCTGGATGGCATTTCATGAATGAGTTTGTTGATAAGGATGGTAATGTTTTTTATAAGGGTGTTGAACAACCAAAGTTAAAGGGTACTCTATCACCGACAAAAATCAAACCAGCAAAAAAAACTAAACGTAGGACTAAAGAAGAAATTCTTCTAGCCCGTAATGCTGAGAAGAAAGCAGCTCTAAAGAAAGCTGTACAGAAACAAAAAGATTTCATTAACCACAAATTTGGAGATTAGATGACTAAACAAGTACAAAAACCAAAAGGTCAATTTGACCATTATGTAAAATGGTCACATGGTGAGGACTATACATTTTTTGCTGAGACTCGAGCTGATGCTGAGAGTTATGTAAAAAAAGTTGGTGGTAACTTAGATGATTTATTAATTCACATTCCAGAGCTTCCCTCTGGAAAGGCTGTGTAGTGGCATACAGAGATAATTTAAAATGTAAGAACAATACCTATGTTCTAAAGTCTAAGACTAAAACTCATAAAGAGGGTGAGTGTACAGAATGTGGTCACAATCCAAATGATGAGTATATGACAGGTTTGTTCAGATACAACACACGCGACATGAGGTTGATTCGAGGTAAGATAGAAGAACATCTTACATTACATTCCAATACTAAAAGTTGTACACCAGATTGGTGCACTAAGTGTAAAAACTTAAAACAATATGTATTTGAATTACACGATCCTAAAAAACAAAAGAGCACAGGTAAGGCATGGCTGAAACACGCAAAGTAAATAATTTTCAAGACCGATTTAATAAACTAAGAATTAGGATGTTGGCTTGGGCTGACAAAAATAGATTTCAAACATCACGAAATAGTGATTTTAAAATACCTGATCATCCTGATAGAAATAAATCTTTTAAGGAAGATTTAACATTGGTTTGTAAATTTGAAAATCATAGGGAGTTAACAAGATTAAAGAAAATATTTCTAAACCACTTATGGAGAACGTATAAAGTATGAGAGAAGTTTCTAAGTCAGGCAATCCAAAAGGTAAAATGCAAAAATTTCTATGGAAAAATAAAGTTATAAATTGTTTTAAAAACGATAATCCATTAATACAAAAAAAATTAAGAGAGGTATCGGTTGAAGAAGGAAACATTATTGCCACAGAATTATTTCAGATACTTAACGAAAGAAAAGACGGTATTGGGTTGGCAGCTAATCAAGTGGGAATTGATGCATCTGTGGCCGTTGTCAATGTTCGTGAACCTGTGGTACTCATCAACCCTAAGATTCTTAATAAAAGTAATGAGATTCATTATTACGAGGGCTGTTTAAGTTTTCCAAAAAAAGGCTGTCATACCAAGAGGTACGAAACCATAGAAGTTACAACAGCTCAAGAAGAAGGTACTCTGATATTTAGTGGGATGCAGGTTGATGATAAAGATGCAGATAGCCAAGAACTCAGAACATTGGAAGCTGTATGTGTTCAACATGAAATCGATCACTTGAATGGAATAAGGATTATGGATAGAATGATAGACACCACAATTAGACGTACCGAAAAAAAGATAGGTAGAAATAGTCTTGTTACAATTAAAAAAAATGATGTGGTCAAGGTATTGAAATACAAAAAAGCAGAAAAGTTTTTAAATGATGGTTGGATTATTAGTTGAAAAAAGATATAATTAATTTTACATTTGGGTTTGTATGTGGTGTTGTATTATTATATATAATGGTACAGACTACACTAGAACAAATGGAAATGATTATAGATAAGGCATATAAATTAACCATTGAGATGGAATCAAGAATACAACAAGATAAAGCAGATAAGGGTGAAGATTTAATAATTAAACCAAAAAAAGGTAAGAGGATAATATAATGACAATGTTTGCAATAATATTCTTAATGTTTGTAAGTATCATATTTATGATAGAGATGGCTGATATTAAGAAAGAAAAAGAAAAACGATTTAAAAAATGATTGAGTATTTTTTATTAGGTGTACTAGCACCCATCTTTTTAAATCTTATACACATGGTGTTTGGTGTTTATGTTGTGATAACACGAGGTAGTGTTATGTCATTGGGATTTACAGGTATGGGATTTATAACAAAAACCATTGGTTTACTATGGTTGACTTGGTTGGGAATAATTAAATTAAATATGGACTTTCAAATCTATGTTCCACTATTAACTTTCTTTTGGTTCTTTACCCATATAGTAGAGGCATTTGTTATACAACATTTCATAAACAACAATGTACCAGAATGGTTACAGAAGTTACAACTTAAATAGGAGTCAATGATGACAACAATTACAATAGGATTAGTATTAACAGTATTTATATTAGCATTTACATTTTATGTATATAAGGATGACATACATGGTTAAAAAAATAAACAAGAAGTTAGATTTTAATACTGAACTTCTGGTTATCACTATGGAAGAATGTGGAGAGTTGATCGAAGCATGTTCTAAGGCTATAAGATGTGAGGACTACTACGATAACCCAAAGTTATTGGAAGAGCTTGGTGATGTTCAATGTATGATTGAACTGATACTCGATAATGAGTTGCTCAGTTGGGAAGATGTCAGAGATCGTATTAAGGTAAAGAAAGAAAAGTTAAAGAAGTATACCAATTTATTAGATGATTAGACACATAATCAGACCACTACTTCAAGAGATATATCAACCTGATGGTTGGAAGATGTTGACATGCTGTATGTTGTTGAATCTAACCAACAGAAAACAGGTGGATACAATCAGAGATGAATTGTTCAAACGATACCCAACACCAAAGAAAATGATGAAGGCTGATCAATCAGAACTAGCAGAGTTATTGAAACCATTGGGTTTGTATAACAGACGAGCCAAGTCATTGAAGAAGATGAGCGAGGGTTATGTCAAAGGATTTAAATCTGTTGATGAACTCTATGGTATAGGTCAGTATGCTAAGGACTCATGGGAGATATTTCA
>Ga0181405_1000856_pt1 | contig 10255 bp, 7 predicted proteins | sample 28SPOviralmetaG_FD_130134 | JGI IMG/M metagenome (GOLD analysis project Ga0181405, IMG submission 130134) | Marine viral communities from the oligotrophic San Pedro Time Series (SPOT) site, San Pedro Channel, CA, USA - 28 SPOT_SRF_2011-11-29 | ecosystem: Environmental > Aquatic > Marine > Strait...
ATGAAGAACAATACAGATATTTCAAATCTGTATGATTACTCGACCGCGGCTGTTGCTGTCCAGTATTGCGTTTTACGACCCAAAACGAAAAAATATACTTGACTTTGGTAGTAGTAGAGCATGCGGTTGTAATCATAATAAAATATCAGTTCATGCAGAACAAAATGCTATCAATTATTGTAGAAAAAATGAAAAAAGAAATAAACTCGAAATATACATCTGGAGATATAGTAAAGATGGAACTATTAAGTCTGCACATTGTTGCCATGCTTGTACAAAACTAGTTAAAAAATATAATTATCAAGATAGAGTGTTTACATTTAATAAAGAAAATATTGAAAGTGCAATTGTAGATGAACCACAATTATCTCTAGCTTACAAAATAAAGTATAATCTATAAATCATCTAAAATTGACATCTCAAATGTTGTAAGTTTATTATTAAATATTTGTATACATTTTTTTAAGTCGCTTATTTTTTGAAAAAATAATTTATCTATTCTTAATTTTTTTTCAATCTCTTCACTATTTTTATTATATGATATTAATTCCTTTCTATTTGGAATATCTATTCCATATTTATTCTCATATTTTATTTCAGGACAACTACTTGCTACATATAGTTTCTTAACATTGTTTTTCTTTAATAATTTTATAATATGTTCAATAGTATTTCCTCTAACAATTGAATCATCTATAATTAATATATTCTTATTATCGATAAATTGTTTTACAATATTTAATTTTCTTTTAATATTTGATTTTCTCTTTTCTTGCGTATTCATTATAAATGTTCTATTTACATATCTATTTTTTGTAATTGCTTCATAATATGGTATATTTAATATTTTTGATACAGCTAATGCAACTGGTTTACTCGTATCTGGTATAGGTATTACATAATCTATTTCTCTTACCTTTTCTTTATCTAGATTTTCCATTATATTCTTTGCTAAATATTCACCCATTTTATATCGCGTTTCATATACATTTACATTATATATTATTGATTCTTCTCTTGCTAAATATATCCATTCAAAAATACAGGGTTTAAATATTGATTCATAATTTATTTTAGATTTACGATATTCTTTATTTGATATATCAAAGATTAATAATTCATCGTTATAAATATCATCTACAATTGTATATTCTAAACTATCAATAGATATAGATTCTGATGATATTATATAATTATCCATTTTTTTTCCAAGTATCAATGGGCGTATACTATTTTTATCTTTAAAACATATAATTCCATAGTTCTCTATAATACAAATACAATTATAAGAACCTTCTAGTAAATCATATAATTCATATATTATATTTTTTAATATCTTATCTGTTAAAAACTCATATTTATTTAAATGATAAGATAATAAATATAATAATATAATACTATCTGATGTAATATTCTTGTTTAATTCAATTTCTTTTTCTTTAAGATAATTTATTAATTTTTCTGTTTTCCATATTTGTCCATTATGAACAATAGATATAGTATGATGTTTACCTTTTAATAAAAAAGGTTGTACTTCATTTAATGTATTTTCGCCTTTTGTTGGATATCTTACATGACCAATACCAAATGATGTATTTATATTTTTTGTATTTAAATTACTTAATGTAGATAATAAACATTTTTCTTTTAGTACTTTTATTTTCTCCTCAGATAAAAAAGAAAACCCAAATGAATCTTGTCCTCTATGTTGTAAATGATATAAACTTTCGTATAGATCGTTTATAATATTTGTTCCAGATAAAGATATTAATGCAGTAATTCCGCACATAATATATAAAAATATATTAAATTTTAAATATTTACAAATATTTATTCTTCAAGTGGCATTAAGTTAAACTTTGGATGTCTTTCATTCCCATTATATCCTTCTGTAAATGAAAATTTAGACCTCTTTTGCCAATCAATAAGACGTCTTTTAATAGTAATCTTATCAACTTTCTTTTCATTATTATGATTATCTGAAAACCAATTCTCAAATGCATTGTATAGTTCATTAAATGATACCGGTTCAGTATTTTCATCTGTAATTTTAAGATCTTCACTAATCCATTGACCAACAATATCATTTTGATTTTTATAATTTTCAGTTTCCATACGAATAATATCTGGAATACTATCTTCATCAATCCCTCCACCCATTGATACCCACTCTTTCATTAACATACACATAAAGATTACAGACCAATGCTCTAGTTTTGTAGGTAGTAATTTATCTCTTTTATATACATTATTATCTGGATTAATTTGTTTATCATCATCTACAAACCTCGAAACAAATGGATATACTTGAACCCTTCTCCAAGCACCATTAGTTTTATCATCAATAGTTGGTTTTTCATTGCACATAAGAACAATTTCAAATTGAGGTTTAAATTCAAAGATATCACTATATAGTTTCCTTGCTTGAATCATATCACCACCACTAAGTTCCTTCATTTCACCTGCATTAATTCTTTCACCACTATCAGGTTCCTGCATATAACACATTCGAACACCACGTGTCCTTGCTTTTTCTGGACAAGCTGCATTACTTGCTTTTCTTTTTTGTGTTAAAAGTGTTACTGGAATATTAATACAATATTCTCCAAATGAATAACGAATAATATCAATTAATATACTCTTACCATTACCACCACAACCTGTCCAAATACTGAATCGTTGTTCTAATACATCACCACATAACCTTGAAGCAATAAATCTCATACAATATTTACGAATTTGTGGATCTGGAAGAATTTCTTTGAAAAATTTACTAATATCATTATGAACCATTTTAAAGAATCTTTTATCACCATTGTCCCATTTACTATGATTCCATACTTTTTCATTTTTTCGATTTGTTTTATATTTACCTACACGATCAGGAATACGATTCCATAATTCATCAGGTGTAATTGGTAATTCATTTGGTAGAATTGGTAAATCAATTTTTGTAGTCATACTAATATAATCTTCAGGTCTTCCTTCACGAATAATATTTTCTTCTAGATCAAATACACAATTATCAAAACCTAATAGTTTAGTATTTGAATCCATTGTTTCCATAATCTTTTCTTTATAAAATTTAAGTTTACATGCTTTCATAATATTTTCATTAAATGATACATCTTTTAATTTCGTATAAATTTTCTGCGCCGACTCTTCCCTTTTCATTAATATTTCTACTTCTTGTGAATCTTCATTATCTACTTGTTTATCTTGATAATTCCTAACTGCTTTTAAAAATAATCTTTTAATTTTATTTGGTAATGATTGATGTAATTTATAACCTTTTGGACATTGAACCCATTTATTGCCATCAAAATGAAACCAAAAATCTTTTAGATCAGCACAAATAAATTCATCTTCAAAATAACAATACACAACATTTGCAATATCATCATGTGCTCCACCTTCTTTAATACAAGTATCAATCCTTGTTATTAAATTATTTTCTTTTATTTCTATAAATGCTTCCTCATTATCCATTTTTGCCCACCATTTTAATGTTCCTTCTGTTAATGGATTTGAACAATTTTTAAATGAGTTCCATTTTTTTCGACAACCTTCTTCACCTTCATAATTATTACCTCTTTGACTAAAATCATCCCATAGTCCAAATAATTTCTCTCCACCAATATTTTTAAGACACATCCCTAGTTTAATCCATAGTTCATATTCATTTGCTCTGTCAATTGATAAACATTTTAAAACATAATCTTTTATTTCTTTTATTTTATCTTCTTTTAATCTATTATTTACTTCTAATACATCTTCTATATCCTCAAAATATGGATCATAATCTGGATCTTCTTCATCACTTAAATTATGTTCCATATCAAAAGTACTTACACTACTACTAGTACGCAAATTATTTTTAAATACATTATCTATGTCGTGTTTGTATGTTATGTTCTCTTCTCTTTCTTTAACAATACATACTTTGTCCATAATAGTTTTTGTATCTGGAATATTTTCTATAAATTTATTTTCTGCACAATCAATAATTTTTGTAAGTAAATAAGGTTCTTTCTCAGGTTTACCACAACCATATACAAACCATCTTTGAACATTTGAATCAAATATTTTATTTACATCATTACTGGGAATTACATTATCTACGGAGGTATTTCTAAATATTTCTATAATTTCTTCACAAACTTCTGTATTTTCATAAAATCTTTTAATAAATTCTTTGAAAATTTTTGTTTTTCCTATAATATTTGGAAAAATAATATGTAATCCATCTTTTACATTTCCATCTACAAATGTTGGTCTAGTTTTTTCATTGATCCAACATTCTTCAGGATAACCATTTAAACATTCAAAATAATAAGTTATTTGTTTATAAATTAAATTGCATAATTGTTTTAGTGTTTCATCTGTATAATACCTTTTTTGTCCTGCTTTTTCATATAAAATATCTAAATCTAAAATTAAAGGAGTATTTTCACTAAATGATTCAGTTAAAGGAAAAGGTTTATTCTCGTTAAAAATTATATCATGTATATAATTATTAAATTCCTCTAAATTATCTTGACTCACGGATAAAGAAGTACCATATGTTATTTCTGCAATGTTTGTTTTTGATCCAGGAATAATAGTATGTGTTATATTTTCTGACCCTCTTTTCTTAAAACGAATTAAGAATTTTTGAAGTGGATCCATATATTTAACTTAATATTTTTTACTTTATATATTTTCAAATTTTTAAAATACGGTGATTTATTTGAATAGTAAACCTCTTTCTGTAATAAAATTAAAATTCTTTTGAAAATAAAAGATATTTTAAAAAAATGGAAAAATTAAATGAATATAGAAATAATTTGAAATTTATATTTAAAAAACTTTAAATACAAACGAAGAATCTTTAAAATCAAAGAATCTTTAAAATCAAAGAATCTTTAAAAATGAGCTGGTCAGAGATTGTCCAAAAGAATATCAAGTTCCATGATGAAATTGATCTCATGGAAAAAGACTCATATATCCGCATTCAACATGAGAATGCACTCAATCATATTAATAGTGTATTTCATATTAATGAAAGAAATATCTCTCCTGTTATTCAAGAATCATGTAATGGCTATTTTAAGGAAGATAGTAATCCGAAATATTTTCGTAAAAGATCTGTTCCATCAAAAAAGCAAAAGAATTATCCTGTCAAGCCAAAGAAAGATGTCCAATATGATATCAAAGAAAAGAAACTAGAAAGTTATAATATTATCAATGATTATGGAAATAAAGCAAATTTTGATTATGTTGATTGGAAAGAAAAGTTTGTAGAATCTCAAGAAGATGATTTTGATGAAGGGATTCTGGGTGCACTTTTAGTAAACAAAGATAATACACTTTCCATTACATTTCTAGATAATGAAAAAATGGATTATGTCATTGAACCATATGAAATCCCTAAAGAAGGAATTGAACCATATGTTTGGATTCCACCGGTTGAATATATTGAACCAGAAATTAAATATGATATTATTTGGAAGCGCCTAGATTATGAATTTTATAAGTATGAACGACCATATATTTATAATTCTCCACTTGAAGGTGGTCCAAATATTAAGTTCTTTGAACTTTCTTCTCTATAATAATTATCTATAGTATAATATAACAATGATTAATTTTAAATATGCAGTATTTATATCTACATTTTTTATTTTCTTAATTGAAGCAATACTACATTATAATGTTGGAAAAAATGGATTACATTCATGTAAATTACCAAATTATTGTGATATGTTTAAGATAATTGGTATATTAATAATATTTTCAATGGCAAATGCGTTTTTTTCCAAATTTATTTTTGATTATAATAAAAAAGAGGATCATAATAATTATTAATTATTAATAATATTTAAAGATAAGAATATTATACTATATGTAAGTAATGATCGCGTAGCTCAGTCGGTTAGAGCGCTGGTCTTATGAGCCGGAGGTCGCGGGTTCAAGTCCCGCCGTGATCAGCCCCCTTAGCTCAGTAGGTAGAGCGCAAGACTTTTAATCTTGTGGTCGTGGGTTCGATCCCCACAGAGGGCAAAGGGTATTCTATCTATTTATTTTTATACACAGCCTGGTTGGCCGAGTGGTTAAGGCGGCAGACTTAAGATCTGTTGGACAAGAGTCCGCGTGGGTTCGATCCCCACACCAGGCACTACTCGAGGAGTGGTTTAATAATATTTTACATTTTTATAATAGTCCGTGTGGCGCAACTGGATAGCGCGTCAGACTTCTAATCTGAAGGTTGCGGGTTCGAATCCCGCCATGGATATCTAGATAGTTTTATATATACTTTGTACAGGTTCCCGAGTGGTCAAAGGGGTCAGACTCAAGTTCTGATGCAAATATGCTTCGTGGGTTCGAATCCCACCCTGTATAATTCTCAGTATAGCTCAGTTGGTAGAGCGAGGGACTGTAGTTCCCCAGGTCACTGGTTCAAGTCCGGTTGCTGAGAATGTTTGGTCGCGTAGTGTAATCGGTTAGCACTGTGGACTTTGAATCCACCATTCCGGGTTCAAGTCCCGGCGTGACCTATTTAACCTTTTTCTTTATACTTTTGGTCCTATAGCTCAGTCGGTTAGAGCGAACGGCTGTTAACCGTTAGGTCACAGGTTCGATCCCTGTTGGGACCGTTTCGTTTATCGAAATATTATATTTAAAATAATATTAATGAAAATAGGTGTTGTAAGATATCCAGGTTCTAATTGTTTTTATGATACAATTAATTATTTTGGTAGAGATAATTGTATTGAAATTTGGTATAAAAATGATACATTTCAAGAAAATATTGATTTATTGATTATACCTGGAGGTTTTGCATTTGGTGATAGAATTTATGAAAAAGCAACTGAAAATTATATTTATGATCCAGGACATATGGCAATCAATTCTCCTGTTACAAAAATAATTAAGGAAGTATATAATAAACAAATTCCAATATTAGGTATATGTAATGGTTTTCAAATATTAATAAAATTAGGATTATTACCAGGAAAATTAATTCAAAATAATACATCAGAATTTACATCAAAGAAAGTTAAATTAAATTATTTATTTAATTCTGAAATTGTTCATTTTTCAGGATCAACAGAAATGTATATTGCAAATTATTATGGAAATTATCAAAACAATAAAATTAAAAACTCAAATATATTTTTAAAATATGAAGATTTTACAAATGGTTCTATAAATAATATAGCAGGAATATATAATAATGAAAAGACAGTTTTTGGAATGATGCCTCACCCTGAAAGAAATAGTGATTTTAAATATATACTATTAAAAATATTATTTCACAGTAGAAAAAATATAACATTTAAAATTAATAATTTATTAAATTCAGAACATATTTCATATAAAAGTACAAAACAATATTTAAAAAATTTATATTCTGAAGGAAAACATGTAGTTCAAGGACCAGGTGAAAATGCAGGAATAGTTGATATAGGAAACAATTATTGTATCTCACTACGCATTGAATCACATAATCATCCAACATTTAAAAATCCATTTCAAGGTGCTGCAACAGGTGTTGGTGGTATAATTAGAGATATTATATGTATGGGGAGTAAACCAATTGCTTTATTAGATTTTTTAAGTTTTGGTGTAGATAATAATTCTAATAATTTATTAAAAGAAGCAATTAAAGGAATTGCATATTATGGAAATACAATAGGAATACCTAATGTTGGTGGTTCATTAAATCGATCACATATGTATAACAAAAATCCACTAGTTAACGTTGCATGTATTGGAATTATTAAAAAAGATAATATTGTATATGGAAATGCTTTAAATGAAAATAGTTTATTAATTTTATGTGGTGCAAAAACTGGCAATGAAGGTGTTAATTCTGCAATTATGGCTTCAAAACCTTTAAATAATTCTGTTGAAGAAAATATACAAAAGGCAGATGCATATTTAGAAAATTTATTATTGGACGCTTTTTGTGAAATTTCAGAAAATAAATTAATGGAAGGTTGCCAAGACTTAGGAGCAGGTGGAATATTATGTGCAACAACTGAAGTAATAAAACGAGGAAGAGAAAAAACAAATAAAAATTTAGGATGTAATATATATTTAAATAAAGTATCTCTAAAAGATAATTTAGATAATTATAGTATTTTAGCATCTGAATCTCAAGAAAGAATGTTAATTATTTGTAAAGAAAGTAATTATGAAAGAATATTTGATATATTAAATAAATGGGATTTAGAAAGTAATATAATTGGTAAAGTTACAAATAATGGATGTTATAATGTTTATAATAATAATCATTTAGTATATTCAGAAGAATTTATAAATTTTAAAGAAGAAGATAATCAAGTTGAATTAAAATATAATAAGAATATTTATCAAGTTGAAAAAATAAAAGATAATAAATTATGGGAATCATATGATTCAAGTATTGGTTCTAGAACAATTAAAGGTCCTGATAAACCTGGCAATTATTCAATATTAGATATTTATGAAATAAATAAAAAATTAATAATTACTTGGAATAATGATGTTGAAAGATGTTATCATAAAATTATTGAATTAAATGGAAAACCATTAGGAATAGTTAATGGATTAAATTTTGGTGATCCATTAACTTGTATGGGTGATTTTAAAAATTATATTGAACTTATGAATAAAAAATGTAAAGAATTAAAGATTCCAATATTAGGTGGTAATGTTTCAATGTATAATACAAGCGATAATATAGATATTTCACCTACAATTGTAATTGTTATGATTGGTTTGATTGATTAATTATTTAAATTTAATAAATAATATGAATTATTTAAATTCTGGTGTAGATGTAAATAAAGGAAATTCATTTGTATCAATTATAAAAGATATAACAAAAAATAAAAATATTGGAGGATTTTCAGGAATTTATGAATATAATAATATAAAATTAGTTGCTTCAACTGATGGTGTTGGAACAAAACTTGAATTATGTAAAAAAACAAATAAATATGATACAATTGGAATAGACCTCGTTGCAATGTGTGTAAATGATATTATTTGTCAAGGAGCAAAACCTTTATTTTTTTTAGATTATTATGCAATGGGTAAATTAAATTTAGAAATTGGTAAAGATATTATAAATGCAATAAATATTGGATGTAATGAATCTGAATGTTTATTATTAGGCGGAGAAACAGCAGAAATGCCAATTATTTATAAAGATAAAGATTTTGATTTAGCAGGATTTTCTGTTGGTGTAATTGAAAATGATGTTTTTCCTAAAAATATGGAAGAAGGAGATTTAATATATGGAATTGAATCTTCTGGTGTACATTCAAATGGGTTTTCTTTAATAAATAAAATATTAGAAACAAATGAATATAATATTGAAGAATTAATGACACCGACAAAGATTTATGTTAAAGATTTAAATAAAATTAAAGAAAAATATAAAGATAAAATTAAAGGATTTGCACATATTACAGGTGGAGGAATAATTGATAATATTCCACGTATTATTAATGAAGGATATAACATGAATATTGATAAATTTTGGAAAATTCCAGATGTTTTTAAATGGATTTATTCAAATTCTGATATGGAAGCAATTGATATGTTAAAAACATATAATTGTGGTATAGGTATGGTTATTATTTTTGATAAAGATACAGAAATAGATATAATTGATGATTTAATTGAGTTAGGCGAGATAATTAAATCAGATAGATATAAAATAAATTACAATAAAATTATATTTGATTAAGATCACTCGCAGACTTGAAATTTTTTACCTTGTATAGTCTTATTTAGTTCTTGTACTTTTTCTTTCGTATTACTACACATATCACCTCCTCGGTTTACAATTTTACCATAATTATTGAATGTTCCTTGGTCTTCAATAGTTGCTCCATTATTGTTAATAATAGTTGCTCCATTATTGTTAATAATAGTTGCTCCATTATTGTTAATAATAGTTGCTCCATTATTGTTAATAATAGTTCCTACATTAATAATAGTATGAAAGTTACGGAACATACCATTGTTAATAATTGTTCCATTATTATATATAATCCATTGATTCTTAAATCCGTCTGATGCGTCAAAACTGAAGCCGCCGCTAGGCAGCGGCCGCAAGCTCGCGGCTCTTGCAGGATTTATTAAATTTAACGTCCCTTTTGGTTTAATACATAATGTTCCATTATTTGTGGATGTGATTTTACTTTGTATAGTAGTATCGGATGATATATTAAATGTCTGAGACCGTCTGAATGAAATGTATCCATCTTCATGAGCAAAT
>Ga0181405_1000857_pt1 | contig 10227 bp, 12 predicted proteins | sample 28SPOviralmetaG_FD_130134 | JGI IMG/M metagenome (GOLD analysis project Ga0181405, IMG submission 130134) | Marine viral communities from the oligotrophic San Pedro Time Series (SPOT) site, San Pedro Channel, CA, USA - 28 SPOT_SRF_2011-11-29 | ecosystem: Environmental > Aquatic > Marine > Strait...
GTTTTAATATGTGTCATAGCTCCACTTGGTATTGAAGCAGCAGAGGTTACAGCACTTATGCTATTGTTGTTGTATTTAACTAATGCCATATAATTTTATTACTCCACTATCTATGTTGCCAGACGACATTTTAAATTGAACTCTTGTTAATGCTGTCGTTGTATTAAAATATCCAGCTACATAATTATCTTGTGCTGCACCACTTGAGGTTCTTCCATTATCAATACTTCTTGATATAAAATGTTTAACAAAAGTGCTGGAACTTGGGTTAAATAATTGTAACGTGCCACAAATATTATCATCATTATTATCTCCAGTATCATAATTAAGTTTTACAAAATTTGTAGTTTGTGCTTCATCTCTATTGGTTATGTATGATAATGATGCTGGACTATCAGCTTCTCCATGCCTTGCTGAAAAAAAAGTTGTTGTAACAGTTTGATTGTAATTTGTGTTAGTTCCTGTATCTGTTTGAAAAGTAAGCAAAACATCATCTGTTCCAGCATGAATATTATAAAACTTAAACACATACTCATCATAGGTATCATCAATACCAGATGTAAAAGATATTGTAGATGAACTTGATGCAGTTTGTGTAGATAACAAAGTCATAGCACCACCACTTAAACCACTTGGTTGAGTTGTGATTGCTGATAAGGAGTTGTTGTTAGCAAAGTTAAGAGACATGTATTACTCCTTTGGATTGTCGTCTTTAATTTTTTTAATCCTTGCCTTCCATGCATCTATATCTTTATAGATTTCATCTAATTGATCTCCTATATCTCCATATGCTGCACGTCTTGTATTTCTTACACCATTATTAGTTTCTTCTGTATTACCTGCTGTTTCATATGATGCTATTTGTTCATCACTTGGTTTTGTAATATCATAAGTCCAAGATTTAATGTAAGCACCAGCCCCATCATCTTGCAAAAATACTTTTGTATCATCCCAAGTTTTAGAGTTAGCTTCTAAATATAATTTTATTTTTGTTGATAGCTGTGCCATAATTTATCCTATATTAATTTAAATCCTTGAAATATTGTTATGACAGCATCTGTTTGAGCACCATCATTAGCAGTAATAGTTCCAGTATTACCACTACCAGTATTAATGTTAAAATATACTTCAAGATAATCACTAGCAGATAAGTCCATTATAACACTAATTGGTGCTGTAAGTTGGTCTTCATTACTTGCAAAATTCATTCTATTAGCAAAAACAGCAGATCCATTTTTATATATATAAGTAATTACATAATTTATATCAGAAGATTTATCTCCAAATACATTAGCATTAATAAAATATTTACCACCTTCACCTGATGGAACTGTAAATTTATCTGAAGCAAAAGCACTATCAGTATCAAAAATTTCTGTTTGCCAAGTAACTTTAGTAGCAGTATTATCAGATAATCCTGTTTGATTAGCATTTTTTTTAACTGCAAAAGCTGGAGTATTACTTCCACTTATTAAACTTGCATCAATTCTTTTTAATGTTCCTGCATCTGATATTAAAAACTCATCCGTATCTGCAGGAGCACTAGTTAGTGCAGTTAATCCAGATATTAAATCATTTTTAACCTGAGCAGCACCTACAGAATCATCCGAGGGTGTACCCACGTTTAAAGTATCACCTAATAAAATAATAAAGTCGATGACATCATTCGTTACCAAATTCGATGCAAAGGTAATAGTTGAGCCAGAGATAGTAAAAGAACTACCTGGTTTTTGTAAGACACCATTTAAACTAACCAGCATGTGATTAGCGTTTTCTGGCTCCACATTAGCAGATCCAACTTGCATAGTATATGCTGCCTGTCCGTTTACTACGGATATAGCATCACAAACTTGAAAGTTTCCGACTACTGGTTGTTTTCCTATATACGCCATTATATCTCCTTATAAGTTAAATTATCGTGCATTGCAAGGCACTCCATTAGAATTTACAAAGGGTGATTCTGCGAAAGCCATGTAGATATATGTACCACCAGAAGCATTAGTAGAACTATCACTTGATCTATTTTTAAAACCATTAGATAAAAAATCAATAGCACTTCCTGTGTCTGAATCTTCTGCGTCACTTCCATTGGCATATACTCTATGTGATACTACATTATCAATATCTCTTTTATTATCAAACATTAACCAAGATGCAGAGCTATCTGTTCGCTTCAAAATAACCATAGCTGGTTTAAATCCTAAAAAAGAAAATTGACCATTTGTACTTCCATTTCCTGTGTATTTTCCAAATTTTGAGTAGCCTTTTCGTTCAGAAAAAATATATCCAATATAGTTTACATCATTATCATTACCACCATTTCCTGTACCCATAGTCCAAACAGTAGAAGTTGGATCTGTATCTGCAAAAGCATTAGCATCATCAGTAGCAGCAGAAGTTGCATCTAAAAATAATATGTTAGTAAAAGCAGCTAATTTATGTCCTACAATCCAAGTAATAGTATTATCTAAATTTTTCATTATAACTACTTGAGGTGTTGTACCCAAATGATGTGGTATTGTATGTCCAGAAGTTCCATTACCAACCCACTTTACTATAGAAAATCCAGCAGTTGTATTTACAGAATAAGAATATGCTTTACCCGTACCAGAGCCAGTAGTTGTTCCAGAGCCAGTTGTTCCAGCTTTCCAATTCCAAGCAACATAATTATCTGATGAAGTATTTACTTCCTCTGAATCTGATGTTCCAGCAGCAACTGTAAATCCATCTGAACCTATAACAGAAACATGACCAGAAGTTCCACCTTCCGCTGCATTATTATTTGATCTTAAAACTTTTGCTGCACCAACACCTCTAACACTATCATTTAAATTATGGTAATGACCATCTGTTCTATTTTTAATCCAAATCCAATCTGGTTGCATATTTTCAGAACCATCTAATGTAATAGCTTGTGTAGAATTTCCATCTCCAGTATAGAGTTTAATCTGAAAATAAAGTTCAGGATTATCTATTGTTGTATAAGCCATAATTAATTCCTATCCATATTCTGCTAAATTTTTTACGTTAAGTGCATAATATCCCGATGGTACAGATTGGTTAAAATTGCCATAGCCATTACCATCTGTTTCGCCACCACTTTCACTATAAGATGGAGAACCAAAGTTAAATTCAAATGTACTTACTGGTCCAGATGCACCAGAGTTGTCTCCATGATAAACAAAATAAAATCCATCAGTTGTTGATGTTAATGCTACAAGATCAACAGCACCTGTACCTGTCGAACCACTTTCTGGATTACCACTATTTTGCCAAGTTCCATTTTTTCCAAAATAAACATGAAGATTATCTATGTCTAAAGCTATTTGTATAATATCTCCAGTTGCATAAAGTGAACCTGTGTATTGATCACTTTCATTTTTTATAACTTTTCCATTGTAACTTTGATAACTAACTGTTGAACTTGAACCATAGTATGATTTGTTGTATGCAATGGTAGATAATTCTCCTGTTACACCAATAACATTTCTATCACTAGAACCAGAACCTACTGTTGCTTTTGCTTCAAAATACCATTTACCAGATGCTACACCAATACTACTACCACCACCAAAATTTTCTCCAGATGTTCCAGCAGTTACAGATTTTAAATTACCTTCTGAAAAAGTAGCACTAGATAAAGCTGCTTGAATTGGATTTAATGTTGCAAAATTATTTGTGCAGGTATCAGTAGATTGATCTACTGCTGTAAGATTACTTACTGTCCAATCAGTGCCACCATTTGCATCATTACCTAAATTACTACTATCTTCAAAGTCTAAATAGAATCCATTGTTGCCAAAAGTTAGACCAGATACATCTATGGGTTTCCATATTGTTGGGCTATCAGAATCAAATTCTCCAAATTGATCTGCTGCTAATGCTTGACCATCAACAAATACAAATTCTGCTAAATAACCACTAAAATCTCTAGTGCTAGAATCATTACCAATATAATTTGCTATGGCACTATTCCATTTATTTGCTTGATTTTGAGTATATTCATTAGTAGTTGCAAAAGAAGTTTCCTCAACACCATTTACATAAAATTTAGTTTCTGGAGAAGAAAGTGTAGCATCACTTGAAATTACAATATGATACCAAGCAGATACATCTCTAAACTTTCTATTTGTTTTTTTCTGCATAACATAACTATCACTTTGTAAATCTAAAATTTCAAGTTGATCGTCAGTTCTAAATAGCAACATTCCTCTATTTTGAGTATTAGTGAAAGATGTCATTATTGCATCTTCAACACCTAATTCAGTTCTTTTAAGCCAAAAAGAAATTGTCCATTTATAATTATTAGTTGGAGTGCCTAAAGTTCTATTTAAACCATCATCACTAGCACCATTAAATCTACATGAGTTAGCAACTTCATAAGCTGTTGTAACTTTAGCTCCTGGATACAAAAAACTATTTATTGGCATTAATCCTCCAATCTTGGAAGTTCGCCTAATGGTCTAGTAACTGAACCATCCTCTTGTTTTTTGTATGTATATAAAGTTTCAAGTGCTGGTGTATCTGCAGCATTTGTAATAGCTGTTTCCATACTAGCTGCTTTAGTTCTTACTGCTGCTCTATGAGTTGTAATAGCTGATGGCACTGCTGTGCCTGCATCTGCTTTTCTAACTATATACCAATCTGTATCTTGTAATATTCCTGCAGCTTGTGCTTTTATATTTTTAATTAAAATTGTTTTTAATCCTTCTACTTTTACATCACCTTCAGTGCCTAAACCATCTGTTTCATCCTGTGCTGTAAATAAACTATCTGCATGTGCTTTAGCTGTAGCAGTTCCCCAGGATCTAGTTACTTTACCACTACCAAATGCATATGATTCATTAGTATTAATATACCATTTTTCATCTTTAAAATTTGTACTATCTGTTTCAACTTCGTATATACCAATAGCTTCTTTCTCTGCTTTAGTCCACTTACTAAATATATCAGCTGAATATTGATTACCATTTAATTCAAACCCTTTAGGGTTAGTAAATATTTTTGTAATTGATCCTGATTCTACTAATGCGTACATATTATGATAATGTTAATGCTTGATTTCTTCCTACTTCTAACCATTTAGATCCATTGTACCTAAATACAAATACATCACCTAGATTAGCTGTTGTTGTTAATGTTGGGGCAGTATCTGAGGCAAATTCAAATACCGCATTCCATGTTAAAGTTCTTGAACCTGTTCCATCTTGAATAACAAGTATAGATATAAACTGACCGGTGGTATTATTAGTAGGAGCAGCCAATGTTCTATTACCAGCTAAAGTTACTTTACATACATCTTGTGTTGAAGCATCCCAAGTTATAGTAGCTTGATCTGTTAATGTAGATTCACTATAATTTAATTTAGCAGACGTAACTAAATCATCAGCTATATCTGAAGCTGTTAATGCTTTTGTATTTGGTTCTTGTCCAATATAAGACATCTTACGTTATCTCCATTACTGACAATGTGCCGGATAGTTTATCAGCCACAGAACAATCAATTCTTATGACATCTCCAGCTTCTAATACAACTTTACCACCTGATAACAATTCAAGCGAACTTCCACTAGGAATGTTTACGTCTTTTACAAGAAACGAAGTTCCATTTGCAGCGTTATTCGCACCAGCACGATTTGATGTTGTACTAACAAGTTCTACCTCTGCAGTTACTGCAGATGAATGTATGTTAGCCAATATCAATCCAAGCACAACTGTAGTTGTACTTGATGCCACCGTGTACATTGTAAAAGGTGTACCTGCTGAGTTTGGCTCTGCAGCAAAATTAATTACTTTAAAAGTATTTGCCATTTATATCCTCCTAATTTCTTATATACTAGCCAAGGGCAATTGCAAGAGCTGTTGGATCATCCGTACTAAATCCTGCACTTGACAAGTATGTTTTAACATCTGTTAACGCTACTTGTTTCATGGTGCCAGCGTCATTTGTTACAAGTCTATCAGCATCTGCTAAAGTCGTAGAAGTTGCTGATGTATCACCATCCATAATATTTAATTCTGTTGCTGTTGCATCTACAGCTGCTAATTTTGTTAAATCTGCTTGAACTAATCCAGAAACACCATCTAATAAATTAAGTTCTGCTGCTGTTGACGTAATGGCTGTACCATTTATAGCTAATTTACCTGTTACAACATTGAAAGTAGCGTTGTCTTCTATTCTAGCTACTTCTGTTCCATCTGCTTGTTGAAATATTAAATCTTTAGCATCAACAACTGGTCTGATAATTACATCACTAGATGAGTTAGATATTCTTAATATTTCTGTGCCACCATCTAAGAAATTAAAATCACCACCATCAGCATCTAATTTAATATCTCCTGGTGCATCTAAAGTTACATCTGTTGCTCCATTTAATACAAAATCAAGAACAGTTGTACCACCATCTTTTAATGTAATATTAGCACCATCTGCATCAAGAATAATATCTGTTGTTGCATCAAGTGTAATAGTAGAGCCTGAATCTATTTCTGCAATTACAGGTGTAGTTAAAGTTTTATTTGTTAATGTTTGTGTTGCAACAAGAGATACTAAAGTTGAACTAGAACCATCTGGCAATAACATTTCATTTGTAACACCGGCTGAGTGAGGTTGTGCTTTTATAATTTGTCCATGAGAATTAGACTCACAATTAAGTTGTATGGCACCTGAATTTGTATTACCTCTAACAGTTACATGTCCAGTGCCATTTGGTGCTAATTCTAAATCTGCATTTGATGTGGTTACAATATCTGCACCATTCATATCAAGATTACCACCTAATTGAGGTGTAGTGTCTTCTACTACATTTGATATTGCACCTGATGTAGCTAGTCCTGCTACTACTGCTGATCTTGCAACTTTTTTAAGACCACCACCTGAAGTATCAACTGCTAAAAATACATCATCATTAGCTATTGTAGAAATTTCGGATAAATCACCTACTGCTAAAGAATTAAAGTTTGTACCATCTGCAACTAAAATATTACCAGACGTATTTGTACCCATGGTAATATCATCACCAGATACTGTAAGATCACCAGTAACCGTTAAGTTACCTGAACTATCTAATTTTAATCCGTTACCTGAACCAACAGTGCCACCAGATTTAATTACTAAATTATCTGAATCTGAATCGTCCACTGCAATGTGAAATTTATCTGCACCTTGTGTATCTAAAATAATTGTAGGATCACCTGATGCTACATCTATTTCTAAAGTGCCTGCAAGAGTAGCACTATCTGCAGCTAAAGCATCTGCATTTATAGTGCCATCAAAAAATGCATCTTTAAATTCTAAACTTGATGTACCTAAATCTACATCATTATCTGTTACAGGTGCTAAAGCACCATCTACTAATTTAATTTGATCTGCACCAGAAGCTCTAAATAAAATATTATTATCTGTTGCAAAATCTATATCATTATCTGCATCTCTTCCAACAACTAAGCTTGTATTTGTGATGGCTCCATCTTTAACTAAAGTACCATCAATCGTTACACCAGATCCAGATGTTGTTTCTGCAATTGTGTTTGTTGCGATTGTACTTCCAGATAAAGCTGTAAATGTATTTGCTGTAAATTGAAAATCATCTGCTCCAGCGATTGCAATATCTATTTGATCGTCTGTGTCTGCAGTAATATTTGTATCTTGATCAGCATCTAAAATTAATGTTTCACCATTTAAATCATAAGTTCCAACATTGCCTGTTGCGGTGTCTACAATGTTTGTTCCATCAGAAAATACTAATTTTGTCCCTTTATCAGATGCACCAAAAGTTACACCAGTTCCAGATGCTGTTTTAAATTGTACAGTGTAAGCACCTGAAGTTCCATTTACTACAATGTAAACTTTTTCAATTGAATCTGGAACAGTTACAATAGAATTTCCTGTTATTGTTCCTGTTAATTTTATAACAGCATGCCTTGCAACTGATGTAGATTCTGTTGCATCGCCATCTGTAATTGTTAATGCTGTAGTTCCACCACTAGTAATTGCTTTTTCTACATAACCAGCAATTGATTTTTCTACTATTTGTAAGTTGGTATTAGTTTTTGTTCCCCATGTACCGGCATTCTCGCCGGTTGCCATTAGTTCTATACCAAGATCTGAAAATGATGATGCCATAATTTAATCCTTAAGGTGTTCTAGAAGGCACTGGGATTCTTACTGTTCCATCTGTGTAATCATCTCTTCGTCTTCTACCTATTTGTTCTCCTCCAAATTTTTGTACTTCTTGTTGGTATTTTTGTTCATATAATTGCAGCATATCAGCTGGGCCTTTTAAGAAACCATAAGTTTCTGCTAAGCAACAATATAGCAGACCATTTGGAAAATTCATACTAATATAATTAGTGTCATTATTTTCAAATATACCAGGCACTGCATTGTAATGTATTTTGTACGCAAATGTTGCGCTTGGTGTTGGTGATACAATTATGGAACCAGAGTTTGATGAACTTTCTCCAGTCGCTCCTGTATCTAACATTGCATAATATTTTGGTGTTCCAGTAGATGTAGTTGCTGAAATATATTCTTCTAAAAATGTTAAATCTTTTTTTTCTAAATAAGTGTTAGCACCAGTATACGTAGATCCAGTTGCAGTATAAACTTGCACTGCTCTAACAAAAACAGCTCCTGCTGGCACAGTTACAGTGCCAGTTCCAGATGTAAAATTACCTGTAGATGTTTTTCTATCTGCATCAATAGGCACATCTCTAAAAATTCTGTATTGTGCATTTAATATTATATTTTCTAATACACTATCTGATAAAACAGTGCTTGTTACTTCTGTGTAACTTCTTATTTGTGTTTTTAATCCTGATGCACTTATTCCTGCCATATTAAGCTGTCAATGTTGCTGGACCAGCCGAACAACTATTGCCTCCTCCTGATATACCACCTGTTGTAGCAGTGTTTGTATCGACAGTAAAGTGATAGAAATCTGCTGTGTTTGTAATGTTTCCGCTTGAATCTCTTTTACCAACTGTAATAGAATATCCTGCTGCTTTTGCTAAATTAGCTCCTGTAATACCATCAAAACCAACAGGGTTTTGAAAAGCATCTGGATCAGATGTTGTATATACAGGTCCTCTAAATCTTACGGTATCACTTGTTGATCGACCATGAGATTTTTCAAATACATTTATAATACCTGATGATGCTGCAATAGTTTCAAAAGGATCTGGTCCCAAGGGTCTTGCGACTTCACTTTCCTCTCTATCTGGCCTTGCATTAAATAACCCTTGTGCATCTCCTGATCTAGATCTTAATTCTAATTGTGGATGCTTAGCTTCAAATTCTGATTTATGAACTAAATGACCATTCCATTCTCTAACCATTTCATTATATGGAAATTCTAATCCTGATCTATCAGATATTGCTTTTGCGTATTTTCCTCTTGCTTGTGCCATTAAGTTCCTGGGTAATAAGTTTTAGGAGTTATATATGTGCTTGAAGAAGAACCATCTTCAGCTAATGCTCTTGCTAATTCATCTTCATAATATAGCTTCATTGTTTGTGTCATTTGTGGATTAAATTTTTGTGCTAAATAAAAAGCTAATCCTGATACCATACAAGGTACAAATCTATAAGGTACATCTGTTGCATCTGTATAAGTAGAATCTGCATCTTGTATTCTTTTAACATAATAAATATGCATGTCTTTAGATGCAGCTGATGAGTCAGGTGTTGGATAAACTGTTACTGTTGTTTTATCTACAAATCTTTGAACAAAGTATTGAGAGGGAGTTCCTTTAGATAATTTTGCAGATAAACTAGAATAAGTTGATCTATCAATTTTTGTCATTGCTGAATCTGATTGTGAAGTAGAAGTTCTGTTTTGTCTAAAAGTTGCTTCAAGAACATCTGCAACTCCATATACATTACTTGTTGCATTTGTGCTAGAACTTGTTCCATCTCCACTTTCTCTATAAAAAGTATATTCAGCTTGGCCTTCAATTAAATCAATATTAGTTTCAGCTACTTCCCAATAGTGTAAACCTCTATTGCCCCATTCTTGAAAAAGAATGTTAAGTGATCTTCTCGCTGATTTTAATTGATATCCAGATGTTACTTGTGAACCTATACGCTCATATGCTTCTGCTATTAAATCATCAACAGCAAAAGTTTTGTCGAAAGTAACTGTGCCGGAAGTTGTATTGGCCATTAGTTACCCTCCTTAATAAATTTTTTGAAACTCTGCTATAACCGTATACATGTTACCAGAA